>Ga0209480_10000800_pt1 | contig 24317 bp, 22 predicted proteins | sample JI61114C2DNA_FD_187501 | JGI IMG/M metagenome (GOLD analysis project Ga0209480, IMG submission 187501) | Wastewater effluent complex algal communities from Wisconsin, to seasonally profile nutrient transformation and Carbon sequestration -... | ecosystem: Engineered > WWTP > Effluent > Algae... | reverse complement strand
CACCAGCTGCACCGTGTCGGTATTGGTGGTGTCCCCCATGCGGTGGAAGTTGAAGGGAATAATTCCGCAGCCCTCGAACATCGTGGTGTCGTTGGCACTGACGCCCAAGCCACTGGTAGTGAGCGAAGGGATCACTTGGCCCGTGCTGGCGAAGCTGCCAGCTTCGAGGAAAACGGCCGATTGGAGGCCACTGTCCGAACCGTTTCCTATGGCTAATTTAATGTGATAGGTTTCACCACATTGTACTTGAGCCAAAGCCGTTAGCACGGTGGTGAACCCAGGAAAAACAACAGTGGCCGTTCCGCTGTTGTTTACAAAGTAAATACTATTGTTTTGCCAATTCGGATCCGCCGCTGCACATACGGAAGGGGTTCCCGCAAAGCCAGCCGTCCCGGAGTTAATTGTGTTGATAGTTATGGGTATTGCGGTATTTGGCACCAGTGCAATATTCATGGCATTATTTGTAAATGGTCCGGATACTCCTGGCCCGCTAATAAAAAATCCAAAAGCATCATTAAATGAGCTACAAACGAAATCCGGATATTCAATCGAGGCGAAAACGAACTTAAAGTGAAGCGAGTCACCGGTCGGGATGAAATCGAATTCCAAAATTGATTTATCATTAATAGTTTGTCCGGAAAGTGCAACAAGATCATTGTCAGACCCCCCGCCGTTGCTTCCGCCGAAAGCAGAAGGATCCAGGACATCGGGAATCTCCCCGGTTGTGAGTATTACCCCTGATTCCAACCCCAAGTTCGTGCCGATCGCGCTAAATGAACCTTTGCCTAGTGCACCACCGGTGAACGTTATATTACTGGCAGTCACCCCTCCCCCTAAGAGGACATTGTTCACCAATTGGGCTGCGGTAGGTGTGGCATCTCCGGTCAATTGCGCATGCACAAATCCGGTGGTAACAATAGCAGCAAAAAAAGTGGCGGACCGAAAAATCATGTTGGCGAATTGGTTTGCAAGATAGGCAGCTCTTTGCAGTGACCCATGGATGAAGTGTTCGGTTGCCCCATGAAGTAAAATCGTGGCAAGTCCGACCGATTTCACGCCCGTCACGGGTCCGTTACCTTTGGCGCCTTCACTTCAAACCCCAAACGAGCATGGCCACCGTGGACGCGCACATCGAGCAGAACAAAGACCGCTTTCTCAATGAACTGCTTGACTTGCTGCGGATCCCCAGCGTGAGCGCCGACCCAAAATACAAAGCGGATGTTGCCCGGTGCGCCGAAACGGTTAAGAAGCGCATGGAAGAAGCCGGGCTGGAAAAAGTGGAAGTGTGTTCCACTAAGGGACACCCCATCGTGTATGGCGAAAAGATCATCGACCCGGCAAAACCCACTGTGCTCGTTTATGGTCACTATGACGTGCAACCGCCCGACCCGCTGGACCTGTGGACCAGCCCGCCCTTCGAACCCGTTGTTAAGGACGGTGTGATCTACGCACGGGGCAGTGCGGACGACAAAGGTCAGTTTTACATGCACGTGAAAGCAGTGGAGGCCATGGTAAAGACCGGCAACCTTCCATGCAACGTGAAGATGATGATCGAAGGTGAAGAAGAAGTCGGTTCCACCAATCTCGGCATCTTCGTAAAAGCGAACAAACAAAAGCTGGCGGCGGACGTGGTGTTGATCAGTGACACGGCCATGATCGCAAACGATGTGCCCAGCATCAATACCGGCCTGCGCGGTCTGGCATACTTGGAAGTGGAGGTGGTAGGCCCGAACCGCGACTTGCACAGCGGTGTATACGGCGGTGCGGTGGCCAATCCGATCAATGTACTCTGCGAAATGATCGCCAGCCTGCACGACAAGGACCGCAAGATCACCATCCCCGGTTTTTACGACACGGTGAACGAGTTGAGTGATGCCGAGCGTGCAGAACTGGCCAAGGCGCCCTTCAACGAAAAAGACTACATGAAAGACCTCGGCATCGACGCGGTGCGGGGCGAAAAAGGCTACACCACGGAAGAGCGCGCCACCATCCGGCCCACGCTGGATGTCAACGGTATTTGGGGCGGCTACATCGGCGAAGGCGCTAAGACCGTTCTCGCCAGTAAGGCGCAAGCGAAGATCAGCATGCGTTTGGTACCAGCGCAGAAAAGCGATGCCATTACCAAGCTCTTCAGCGACCATTTCAAAACGATCGCTCCTCCCGGGGTGAAGGTCACGGTTACACCGCACCACGGCGGCGAAGCAGCGGTTACGCCGACCAACAGCGTGGCCTACAAAGCAGCCAGCCAAGCCATGGAAGACTCCTTCGGGAAAAAACCCATCCCAACGCGCGGCGGCGGCAGCATTCCCATCGTGGCACTGTTCGAAGACGTGCTGGGCCTAAAAACTATCCTGTTCGGTTTCGGCCTGGACAGCGACAACATCCACAGCCCGAATGAGCACTATGGCGTGTTCAATTACATGAAGGGCATTGAGACGATCCCGAAGTTTTTTGCGCATTTTGCGGAGATGAGTAAGTAAAAAGAGTCGTGAGTCGTGAGTCCATTCAGGACTTCCGACTCAAGACTCAAGACTTAGCACTTAGCACTCCAGACCTAAGACTTCATCCTATAATGACGAAATATCTCTTAGCGCTTCTTTGCACAGCATTCCTCACCGGCTGCCTCAGCTACCGAGAAGTGGAACTTGTGGGCATCCGTTCCATGAAATTGACGCATTTAGATACCAAAGGATTCACTGCCACGGTGGGCGTGGAAATGAAAAATCCCAACGGCTATAAGATCCAGGTGAAAGACCCCGATGTGGACCTTTCCATCAACGGCATCGGCGTGGGCAAGGCCATGCTGGACAGCAATGTGGTGCTGAAGCGGCGCAGCACGGAGGTGTACCGCGTACCACTTCGGGTGAATTTCCAATTGGATCAAGCGGGGATCTTGCCGGGCTTGGCCACAGGTTTTTTGACCGGCTCCATCAAGCTGGGCGTGAAGGGCACTGTTGTGGGCAAGGCCGGTTTTGTACGCAAGCGCTTTCCGTTCAGCGATGAACAGGCCATCGATCTGCGGTGAAGGAATTACATGCTTAGGACGGTGGTTTTCATGTTCACCCCCAATTGGAAACTTCTGGAAGCTGGCCAGCGGGAAAAGCATTGTCATTCCAACTCCCCCGCCGGCGTAACTCGGTCCTCGGAGGTGATCACCAAGTACCCGAACAGACCTTCCGCCAAGCCGTAAACCTTATCGTCCAGTTTCGCGGTGGCCATCGCTGCGCGGGCCTTTTCGGGGTCCGCACCGAAATCCGCAGGCCATGGCAAATGCGGCGGCAAGGCCCGGTGCTCCTGCCAATACGCGTGCAAATTGAAAGCGCGTCCGGCTTGCACCAGCATCTTTTGCTCAGGCCCATGCGCGAAGAAATTCAGCAGCAGGCAGAGGTTGAATGCGATCGGCCCTACGGCGAGCAGATTGAACCAAAGCCATTCCAAACGGTCCATCTTGATCTTTCGGGCGAGCCATTTCAACGGAATCAAATTGCCCACGAAAGCGAACAGTGCGAACCAGCGGAAGAGCACATTAAAGGAAATCAGCGTTCGTGTGCCGACGAGCCAGAATACAATAATGACGCTGAGCAGACCGACGACCATCAACGTGGTAGCCCACCCGCCGTCTTTGTCATCAACGGCGTGGTGTTGGCGTTCGCTTTGTGCGTACGGTCTTTCCCGGCGGCGATAGGTGGTACTTTTAGCCATTGATGCGTTTCCCTGCGGCCTCGTTCGCCCTGCCGCTCACCTTCTTCCTGCTGCCCGGCTGCGGCACCGGCCAACCGCCCGTGAAAGATACCATGCACGCCCATACCAACCGCCTGATCAACGAGAGCAGTCCCTACCTGCTGCAACATGCCCACAACCCGGTGGATTGGTATCCGTGGGGCGATGAGGCGTTTGCAATGGCGAAGGCGGAAAATAAAATGGTGTTAGTGAGCATCGGCTACAGCAGTTGCCACTGGTGCCATGTAATGGAACACGAGAGCTTCGAGGATACTGCGGTGGCGAAGCTGATGAACGACCACTTCATCTGCATCAAAGTAGACCGCGAGGAACGGCCGGATGTGGACCAGGTTTACATGGCCGCCGTGCAGTTGATGACAGGTCGCGGCGGCTGGCCGTTGAACTGTTTCACCACTCCGGATGCGCGGCCTGTTTATGGCGGTACATACTTCCCGAAGGAACAATGGATGCAGGTGTTGCAACAGTTGGACACCACGTGGAAAACCGACCCTGAAAAAGTGGAAGAGTACGCGCAGAAACTGCATGCGGGCGTGCAACAAACCGAGCTGGTAGCATTGAACACGAAGGCGCCGGACTTCACGAAAAGGCAAGTCGACAGCCTGGCCGATGGTCTGGCGCAAAACTTCGACACCAAGCTTGGCGGCCCGGACCGCGCACCGAAATTCCCGCTACCGAACAACTATGAATTTCTGCTGCGCTATGCGAAAACTACAGGCGACAAAGAGGTGGAAAAACAGGTGCGTTTAACCTTGGACAAAATGGCCCAAGGCGGCATCTTCGACCAAGTGGGTGGCGGATTCGCGCGGTACAGCACGGACGAAAAGTGGAAGGCACCGCACTTCGAAAAAATGCTTTACGACAACGCGCAGCTTATTTCACTGTACAGCCACGCCTACCAAGCCTTCGGCGATGAAGCGTACAAGGACGTGGTGGAACGCACGATCGCTTGGGCAGAGCGCGAAATGCACAGCCCGGACGGGGCTTGGTACAGTGCACTTGATGCGGATTCCGAAGGTGAAGAAGGTCTCTTTTATGTGTGGACCAAAGATGAACTTGCGAAAGCATTGGGCGACGATGCCGACTTCGCCACGGACTATTACAACGCCGGTGGCGACGGACTTTGGGAGCACGGTCGCAACATTTTGGTACGCTCCATGGGCGACAGTGCCTACGCGGCCAAGCACGGCATTACACCTGAAGCACTGCGCAAAACACGCGACCGCGTGGACACGAAATTGCTCGCTGCACGGAGCAAACGCATTCGCCCCGGTTTAGACGATAAAGCGCTCACCTCATGGAACGCCATGATGGTAACGGGTCTTTGCGACGCTTACGAAGCCACCGGCAACAAGGAACATCTGCAACAAGCCGAACGCACCATGCAATTGTTGCTTTCGCGTTGCCGCCGCGACGATGGCGGGTTATGGCACAGCTACAAGAACGGCAAAGCCACCATCAATGGATACCTCGAAGATTACAGCTTCACCACCGAAGCATTGACGGCGTTGTACCAAGTGACCTTCGATGAAGCCTGGCTGAAAGAAGCGCATGCCTTGGCTGAATATGCCATCGCGCATTTCCACGATGGGAAGAGCGGCATGTTCTGGTTCACCAGCGATATTGACCCGCCATTGATCGCGCGGAAAATGGAAGTGAACGACAACGTGATCCCAGCCAGCAATTCCAGCATGGCCAAAGCATTGTTCACGCTTGGCCATCTTTATGATGATCAACGGATGCTCGCCATCAGTTCCCAGCAATTGAACAACGTGGTGGGCAGCATGGCGGATTATCCCGGCGGTTACACCAACTGGGGCCTAATGCTGATGGACCAAGTTTATCCTTGGTACGAGATCGCCATAACCGGACCGGAAGCATTGGCGCGACGGGCGGAATTCTTCGCGCACTTTATCCCCGGCCGTGTATTCCTGGGAGCCGCGGAAAAAAGCGCGTTACCACTTCTCGAAGACAAATTCATCGGCAACGCCACTACCATTTTTGTTTGCGAGAACAAAACGTGCCAACTGCCCGTATCCACCGTTAAGGAAGCGCTTGGGCAATTGAAATGAAGAAGTGTTTGTTGTTGCTCGCCTGTTTCGTATTCGGCCCGTTGGTGAAAGCGCAAATGCTTCTGGTGGAAGCCAGTGCAGAGCGTCCCACGGCGTTGACCTTCAACCCCGACTTCATTTCCAGGAACGGCATCAAAAGTGTGAAGGGCCAAGACTGGACCAAGCGCGATGGTCGGCCCATGGTCGCACGGAACCGCTATTACTTGTACCGGTTCGGTGAACGTGGGTTGATGGAATATGCGAACAATTCTTTTGGCAGTCCGGGTTCCGGTGTGGACACTGCCAGTGTGATGTACACCAATGGAAGCGACGGAAAACTATTGGAAGAGCTGCACAACGACCCCAATGGTTGGTATGCGATACGGAACGAATACGACATCGGCGGCAAGCCGGTGCGCGCCATGCATGTTCGCATCGAAAACCTCAGCAGCGATCGCTATCGTTTAGAACCGGGTACCAACACGGTGGTGAGTGATGAGACGTTCGAATACACGGCGATCAACGATACATCGTGGCGCAAGACTTTTTTGAACGACCGCGGCCGACCGTACCGGGAAGAGACCTACAAATATGATCGGCTTGGCTATTTGCGCGTTGTGGAAGACCGTAATCTGATAACCCAGCGCATGGGCCAAACCACTTTCATTTATGACCCCAACGGCCGCTTAGGTGAACGCACGGACGTGAGCGACCTGGGCAACCCGCACCCCGATACCTGGCGATGGTCTTACGACAAAGCCGGCAATCCATTGACTCGCGACGTGCTGCGCGACGGCAGGCCCGTGCGCCATAGTGAGTATGTCTACGCAGAAGGTACCTTGTTCCTGAAAGCGATCATCACCAAGGATATGGAAACAGGGTTGATCGAGATTGTACGATATGACACGTTCCGGTGAAACGTACGATAAGACTCAACTACAGCAATGGCAACCAACAAATTCAATCCCTGGCATGATGTGGCGTTGGGCGAAAATGCACCCGACATCGTAAACGCGATCATTGAGATCTCCAAGGGAAGCAAAGCGAAGTACGAACTCGATAAGGACAGCGGCATGTTGCGCTTGGACCGCGTGCTCTACTCTTCCGTCCATTATCCGGCGAACTACGGCTTTATGCCGCGCACCCTCGGCGACGACCATGACCCGTTGGACATACTGGTACTTTCGCAGATCGACATCGCGCCGATGTGCATTGCACGCGCCAAGGTGATCGGCGTGATGCGCATGTTGGACAATGGCGAAGGCGACGACAAGCTGATCGCCGTAGCGGCGGACGATATCAGCATGGCGCACATCAACCAAATTGAGGACTTGCCCGACCACTTGGGTTCGGAGATCATCCAGTTTTTCCGCGAGTACAAGCGACTGGAGAACAAGACCGTGGAAGTGGAAGAATTGCAAGGCGCGGAAATGGCGAAGGAAATTTTGCGGAAGGCCATCGCAGATTACGGCAAAGCCTATCCACCAAACGCCTGAACGCATGATGTCCGGCCTGAAAAAGGGCGTGTTGACACGCACGGTCTGGGCACTCTCCCTGATCAGCTTGTTCACTGACACGGCGAGTGAAATGCTCTACCCGGTGATGCCGTTGTATTTGCGCAGCATCGGTTTCACTGTGGTGTTGATCGGTGTGTTGGAAGGTGTTGCGGAAGCCACCGCTGGGTTGAGCAAAGGCTACTTCGGGAAACGCTCGGACCTCATGGGCAAACGGGCGCCTTTTGTGCAACTGGGTTATGGATTGAGCGCGATCAGCAAACCGATGTTGGCGCTTTTCGCAGCACCGCTCTGGGTGTTCTTCTCGCGTACGGTGGACCGCTTGGGAAAGGGCATCCGCACCGGTGCGCGCGATGCTATGTTGAACGACGTATCCACACCAGCGACCAAGGGCACCGTGTTCGGTTTCCACCGTGGCATGGACACATTGGGCGCGGCGATCGGACCCGCGTTAGCTTTGGTGTTCCTGTACTTCCATCCGGGCGATTACCTGCCGCTTTTCTTCATCGCTTTTATCCCCGGTGTGATCGCGATCGCGTTGTCGTTCACCTTGCGCGATAATGCCCATGCGCCAAAAAAGTCGGTGCAACCTGGCGGTTTTTTCTCATTCCTCGGCTACTGGAAACAGGCACCGAAAGCCTATCGGCAATTGGTGATCGGCCTCTTGTTTTTCGCGCTCTTCAACAGCTCGGACATGTTCCTTTTGTTGCAAGCGAAGCAGATAGGCCTGAGCGATACGGCGGCAATTGGTGCATACATCTTTTACAACCTCGTATATGCGTTGGCCGCGTTCCCCTTGGGAGTCTTGGCGGACCGCATCGGATTGAAACGCATTTTTATTTTCGGATTGGCGCTGTTCGCTGCAGTCTACTTCGGCATGGCGAACCTGCCCAAAGAAGCGGGAAGCAACGACTTGTACCTCTACGGATTTTTCTTCCTGCTTTATGGACTTTACGCTGCTGCCACCGAGGGCATTTCAAAAGCATGGATCACTAACGTGGTAAAGCGCGAAGACAGTGCCACCGCCATTGGCTTTCAAGCCGGGATGCAGAGCCTTTGTGCGTTGGTGGCCAGTTCGCTCACGGGCGTGCTTTGGTATACGTTCGGCGGCCCGGTCGCCTTTACGGCAACGGCAATTGCAACTCTGATCGTGTTAGCCTGGTTCATTTTCGCGGTGCCGGCACCTGTCGTAGAAGCCGTTGAAGCGAAAGGCTGAAACCTCCTACGTTTCAATGCGCGCCACGCTTCTGCGCAACGTTGGCCGGCTTGCCATATTCCGGAACCAAGTAGGCCAGATCGCTGAACCGGCCACTTTCGAAATGCGCCGCTGCGCAAGCCGCGAGCCCGCGAACGTTTGGCCGGATGCCTTGTACGTATAGGATCTCCGGATAGCACGCCCAAAGTTCTTGCGCCTTATCGGCGCCGTCGCCGAACACCACGGTGCGCGCGCCTGTAGGACGACTTGCGCACCATGCATCGTCCAAGATCAACGGCGCTGTTTCCTCCAGCGAAATTCCTTTTACATTGAAAGGTCTTGTGTACACTTCCATGCGACGTGCATCCACCATGGGAAAAAAAATGTCCTTCGGGCTGAATTCCTGTTCACTGCTCCGCAGTTCCGCGAGCAGGATCTCCAACGTGCCCATGCCGATCAACGGTTTGCCCAATGCAAAACATAGCCCCTTCGCTGCGGAAAGCCCGATGCGAAGACCGGTATATGAACCGGGGCCAGTACTCACGGCTACCGCATCCAAATCCTTCAATTCGCGACCAGCTTCCTGTAGCACTTCGGCGATGAAGACGTTCAACCTTTCCGCGTGTGAAAGAGAAGCCGTGGCATCGGTACGCGACGCGATGGCTTCCGCGCCGTTGCCGAGCACCACCGCGAGATGCGATGTTGCGGTGTCGAAGGAAAGCAGCAGTGCCACGATCAGAGCGTTACGGGCCTTCCTTGCAGGATGTCCAAGGACTTCTGGGCCATGAGGTAGGTGTACTTCGCGTTGATGAGCTGCGCCGTGGACTGCTGCAAACGGGCCTTAGCGATGTTGAGGTCCGTAGCGGTGATGGATTGCTGCGTGAAACGCTCGTTGGCCATGCGCTCGCTTTCCGTGGAAGCCTCGACGGCCTTGCTGGCACTGATGTACTGGCGGTACGCGCCGCGTTGCGCAGTGAGCGCGTTCTGCACATCGCGCATCAAAGCGTTCTTGCTCACGAGCACCTGGTTCTTCGCACGCTCGTACTGGATCTTCGATTGCGCCGTGTTGTACCGGTTCTGCATGTTGTTGAAGATGGGAACGCTTAGCGTGAAGCCGATGGACTCGTTGAGGTTGTCGCTCAATTGCTGGGAAAGCGACTTGACCTGTGTGGCCTGGCTGAAGCTCGGCGCATAGACCGGCTCACCACTATCCGTAGCACCGATAAGAACGGACTGTTCCGGCACGGGAGCGCCGACGAATTCGAAATTCCTGCCGGAATAACCGGTACCCAAAGAAGCGTTGAAAGAAACTGAGGGCAACGCGATAGCCTTCGCGATCGCGATGGAACGCTCCGCGCTTTGTGCGCTGAGATCGGCTTGGGCGTATGCCGGGTTGGTTGCCAACACATTGCGCAAAACTTCGTCTTCCGTGGCGGTCGGCTCCACAAAATCGATTGCTGCAATGGCCGGGGCTTCGATCGTCAGTCCTGCCATTTCCTGTTGGTCCATTTGCATCAGTTGACCAAGCGTCAAGCGTGCTTTTTCAACTTGGATCTTATAATCTTCCACCGTGTATTCCTCTTGGGCTTGCTGGGCCTGGATGTCCAACAAATCTGCACGCGCAACGCGGCCAGCGTCCACCATGGCTTCGGTGATGCGGGATTGTTCCTTCGTGGAAGCGGCTTGGTCCTCTGCGGCGCGTTGTTGTTCTTTCAATCCCAACAGGTCCAGGTAGGCCCGGACCACGTTTGTCCGCAGGTCGTTCAGTGCAGCCTCGTACGCTTTCGTCGCGGATTGTTCGTCCAAGGCGGCGCGCTTGAGCTCTTGGTGTTTGCGCCCACTTTGAAAAAGGGTGACATCACTGCTGAGGTAGAGGTTGTTCGTTCGCACGCGGTCCGTTGCGAAGGTGTTGGTGTATTGGTCGATCGTCTTGCCCCAATTGTAACCGTGTGTCACAGCACCGTTCAGGTTCGGCAGGAAAGACCAGTATGCTTGATCGTGGGCCTCTTCCGCGAGGTTTACATCCAGAACCGCGTTGCGCAAATTGAGGTTGCGTTCCTCCGCCCGGGCGAGGCATTGCTCAAGCGTCATAGGCGTTTGGGCGGAAACAGCGGCGGCGATCAACAGGGAAAGAGGTAGGGCAAGGAGGCGCATGACCAAGGGCTTGACTTTGGTCAAAAATAGCAGCCTTGGAAAGACTGCGGCCACCGGATGGATGGACGGTTCGAGCGCGGGCCGGGCGGAAACGAATTACTATTTGCTCACCACATGCACCTCCACTCTGCGGTTGGCCTCGCTTTCGGATTCGCTCTTCGGATCGGGAAAAAGCATGTACGCGTTGCCCATTCCGGCGAAAACCACACGCTCATCCTCGATCTCATTCACAAGCAGAAAGTCGCGGACAGTGCGCGCGCGCGATGTACTTAGCTCAATGAACTCTTTGGTGTTCCTCTTGGTGTTCGGCCCGTTCACGTGGCCCTGGATCTCCACGCGCGTAGTGGGGTTCTGCTCCAAAAAATGCAGCAGTAGGTAAAGCGCGGGTTGGGAGGCACGGCGCACCTTGTCTTCGTTCCCAATGAACTGGATTTCGTCCAATGTCACCTGTGCGCCGGGCTCAATGGGGTCCAGCGCGATCTCCACTTCCACCACCTTGTCGCCAGAAGCCGGCACTTTGACCGTCTTGAACATATAGCCCTTAGCGAGACAGCCGATGGTGAGCTTCCTGAATTTATCCTGCCGGAATTCATAGGTACTGGCATCGTTTCCCTGCATGATGGAATCGAAGCGCATGCCTTCAACAGTCACGGAGCCGATCACGGGTCGTTGGGTTTTGCTGTCCACCAGTTTCAGTCGCAATGCTTGCGGCAGTACTACCACAACCGGCGGCGGTGGCGGCGGTGTGTAATGGAAATGCAGCGTAAAACCTGCGCGTGGGCGTTCCTGATAATCGATAAGAAGGTACAGCAGCTCACCGTTTTCCACGTCAATGGCGCGGCTGTATGATTTGCCCACGCCAGAGCGGACGAAATCGTCCGTTGCGCCAACCTTCAGGCCGCATTTGGAACCAAGGGTAGTATCATTCCGCGAAATGTTGCTTCGCACAGGCTGCACTTGCCGGGTGGCCACCTTGTCGCAGATGTCGGGAATGGCCCCATTGAACAACAAAAAGTCAATGTCGTCCAGCGGGTCTGTAGGTATGATATCAAACTCGAGGACAGTTTTTACCGGCGAGCGGAAAACATACCACTGTGAGTTATGCTCACGCTCCAGCCACTTCTTGTCCTCAGGGGGATTTTCCTTGATTTCCAGCACGTTACCAAAGCCACGTGGCGGCCTTTCACACACCAGGATGGAGTCTTTGATGAAGATAGCGCCGGCACAATCACCTGGATCCAAGGCGCGCTCTTGCGCCACTGCCGCCTGTACAAGCGGAATGCAGAACAACAGGAGCCGATATATTGGAGCTGAGCGCAAAGCAGAATGGGCTTCGCGTGTTTTACGCAGGCGTGTAGCTAAGGTTACTGCCCAACCAGCGCTCCATCCAGACAGTCTCCTTCCCTTTACGCCTTGCGAGGTCCTCGATCTGGTCCTTTCCCACGCGCCCCACGCCGAAATATTTGCTGCGTGGATGTGCGAAATACCAGCCGCTAACCGCTGCCGTCGGAAACATTGCCATTCCTTCGGTGAGGTGGATGCCCGTGTGCTTGTCAGCGTCCAGTAGCCGGAAGATCTCCGGCTTCTCAGTATGGTCCGGACAGGCGGGATATCCCGCTGCGGGACGCACGCCGTCGTACTTTTCTTTGATCAGCTCTTCGTTGCTGAGCTGCTCGGTATCGGCATAGCCCCAGATCTCCTTTCGCACCACCTCATGCAATTTTTCCGCAAAGGCCTCTGCTAGGCGGTCGCCCAAAGCCTTGCACATGATGGCGCTGTAGTCGTCACCGGCGGCCTCGAATTGCTTCGCACGCTCTTCCACGCCATGCCCGGTGGTGACCGCAAATGCACCGATAAAGTCCGTAATACCACTCTCTTTCGGTGCGATGAAGTCCGCATTGGCGGTATAAGGCACGCCGGGTGCTTTCTTCGATTGTTGCCGAAGTGTGTGGAAGGTGCCAATGACCTCTTTGCAACTGTCGTCCTTGTACACTTCAATATCATCTTCGACCGAATTTGCGGGCCATATTCCGGCCACACCGTGCGCTTTGAACCACTGTTCTTTCACCAAGTGATCCAGCATTTTCAACGCATCAGCATGCAACTTGGTAGCCTCTGTTCCAACCACGGGATCGGTGAGGATCTTCGGATATTTACCAGCAAGCTCCCATGCTTGGAAAAAGGGCGTCCAGTCCAAATACGGCAGGAGGTCTTTCAACGGGAAATTGCGGAAGGTGAAGATGCCAGTGCTCTTGGGCTTCACGGGTGGTTCGGCCTTCCAGTCGATGGCGAAATGTTTGGCACGTGCCTCTGCAATAGGGATGAATTCCTTCTCGCGTTGCTGCGTGGCGTAGTGTTCGCGCACGGTTTCATACTCATCGGCGATGCGTTTCACGAAGGCGTCGTGCGTGGTGGAGCTGAGCAGCTCGCTCACGGCGGGTACGCAACGCGAGGCATCGATCACATGCACCACGGGCTTGCTGTAGTGCGGCGCGATGCGCACAGCGGTATGCACGCGGCTGGTGGTGGCGCCGCCGATCAACAGCGGCAAGTCGAAGCCTTCGCGCTCCATCTCCTTGGCCACGTGCGCCATCTCATCCAACGAAGGCGTGATCAAGCCACTAAGGCCGATCACGTCCACTTTCATTTCGCGCGCGGTTTTCAGGATGGTCGCGCTCTGCACCATCACGCCGAGGTCGATCACCTGCCAGCCGTTGCAGGCGAGGATCACACCTACAATATTCTTCCCGATGTCGTGTACGTCACCTTTTACGGTCGCTAACAGTACTTTTTTCGGGCCGTCATTTCTACTTTGCACAATCGGCACGCCGAAGCTGTCCTTCAACACCTCGGTGCCCGCATTGTTCTTTTTGTACTCCTCCAGGAACGGTTCGAGGTAGGCCACGGCCTGCTTCATCACGCGGGCGCTTTTCACCACTTGGGGCAGGAACATCTTGCCCGCACCGAAGAGGTCGCCTACTACCGTCATTCCCGCCATTAGCGGTCCTTCGATAACCTTCACGGGATCGAGCAATTCCTTGCGCGCTTCCTCGGTGTCTTCCACTATGAAGTCCGTGATGCCATGCACAAGCGCGTGGCGCAAGCGATCCTTCACATTGGTTTCGCGCCAGCTCATGTCTTGCACATTGCTCTTTGCGCCACCGCCTTTGAATTGTTCGGCAAGTGTCACCAAACGTTCCGTGGCATCGGGTCTACGCGCGAACAGGACATCCTCAACGTGTTCAAGCAGTTCCTTCGGGATGTCATCGTACACGCCGATCTGGCCCGCGTTTACGATGCCCATGTCCATGCCCGCTTGGATGGCGTGATAGAGGAAGGCGGTGTGCATGGCCTCGCGCACGGGCTCGTTGCCGCGGAAACTGAAACTGATGTTGCTCACACCGCCGCTGATCAAAACACCGGGGAGGTTTTGCTTGATCCACTTCACCGCCGCGATGTAGTCGATGGCGTAGCGGTCGTGCTCCGTCATTCCCGTGGCAACGGTGAGGATGTTCGGATCGATGATGATGTCGTGCGGCGCGAATCCGATTTTCTGCGTGAGCAGATCATACACGCGTTGTGCGATCGCGATGCGCCGTTCATAGCTGTCGGCCTGCCCTTTCTCGTCGAAGCACATCACCACTACTGCAGCACCTAAGCGCTTCACTGTGCGCGCATGGTCGAGGAACTCCTCCTCTCCTTCCTTTAGGCTGATGGAGTTGGCGATGCCCTTGCCCTGCAAGCATTTCAGGCCGGTTTCGATCACACTGAACTTGCTGCTGTCGATCATCACCGGCACGCGCGCGATGTCCGGCTCAGCGGCGATGAGGTTGATGAATTTGCGCATGGCCTCTACGCCGTCGATGAGGCCCTCGTCGAGGTTCACGTCGATAATCTGTGCGCCGTTCTCCACCTGTTGGCGTGCCACGCGAACGGCCTCATCGTAGTTACCGTCTTTGATCAACCGGCGGAAAAGTGCGCTGCCCGTGACGTTCGTGCGCTCACCGATGTTCACGAAGTTGGAACCTGGGAAAATGCGGAGCGGCTCTAGGCCGGAATAGGTTGGGATGCTCATTTTTTTCACCACAGAGGCACAGAGGGCACAGAGGATTATTTGAGTCGTGAGTCTTGAGTCGGGAGTCCGTTTGTCGCGGATCTGTGTCGGAGAACGGCTAATCACCAATCACCATCTACCAATCACCATTCAAGCGATAACCGAAATTTGACGCGGTGCATGCTTCGCGGCTTCCTTCGCCATCGCCGCGATGTGCTCCGGAGTAGTGCCGCAACAACCGCCCACGATGTTCACCAAGCCGTCCTTCATGAAGTCTCCGACCAATCGCGCGGTGACTTCTGCGGTCTCGCGGTACTCGCCCATCTGGTCGGGCAGACCGGCGTTGGGGTAAACACTCACCAAGCACGGTGCCTGTTCCGCGAGCACTTGGAGATAGGGTCGCATCTGGGCCGCGCCCAAAGCGCAGTTCAGGCCGATGCTGAAGAGTGGAACGTGCGCCATGCTGATCATGAAAGCATCGATGGTCTGACCGCTTAGGGTGCGCCCACTCGCATCGGTGATGGTGACGCTGCACATCAACGGAAGCCGTGCGCCGCGCTTGTCGAACACTTCTTCTATGGCGAAGAAGGCCGCCTTTGCGTTGAGCGTGTCGAAGATCGTTTCCACCAACAGCAGGTCAGCGCCACCTTCCATCAGCGCGTCTACTTGCTCCATGTAGGCTGTCACCAATTCATCAAAAGTCACTGCGCGAAAACCGGGGTCGTTCACGTCGGGCGAAAGCGAGGCTGTACGGTTCGTGGGGCCGATGGAACCCGCCACGAAACGCGGCTTGTTCGGGTCCTTCGCCGTGAACTTCTCGCAGGCAGCCTTGGCCAACTGTGCGGAACGCAGGTTGATGTCGCGCACCAAATGTTCGCACTTGTGCTCGGCCTGCGCGATGCTGGTGCCACTAAAGGTGTTCGTCTCGATGATGTCAGCACCTGCTTCCAAGTACTCCTCGTGGATGCGCGAGATCGCCTCCGGGCGGGAGAGCGAGAGCAGGTCGTTGTTGCCTTGCAGCAAGATGCTATGCGCTTCCGTTCCTGGCGGATGGAAGTCTTCCTCCTTCAGCTTAAGGCGCTGGATCATGGTGCCCATGGCGCCGTCCAGTACAAGAATGCGCTCTTGCGCGAGTTGTTCGATCGTCTTCATCATGTCTCATGCCCCTGAAAATAAAACGCCCCATCCGATGGCCGGATGAGGTGTCAATGCTTGGGGATGCACAGGTCTCGATCGCGGCTCATCTTCTTGTTCCCATAGCACACCTCGACTTCGCTCGGCGGGCTAGTTAACAACTGGATTTAGCACCTTCTCGATGGTGAACATCGAACGGTTGCCAAGGCTTCACAGGGCCAGTCCCTCTGCCTTTCTTGATAAGCTCAATGGAAAAGAACAAACCTGCGGTATGCAGGCGTGGCGCAAAGATAAGTTGGGAACCACAGATGAAATTGAACCGCTGACCGTGCTTCGCCGAAGCGGCTACGCCCAGGCGAGTGAACTCGGATAGACGCTGATTTACACAGATGCGACCTGGCGAGCGTATGGCGTTCGCCGTTCTTCTCAACTTCCTTCCCCCTTCGGGCGCTTCTTACAGAGCTGGCCGATGCCGAAATTCAGGCGGATGCCGATGCTTTGGAAGTCTTCGTAATCCATTCCATTGGAAACCACCACGCCTTCTTTGGTAGTGATGGTGTTTGGCTGCTGCAGCGCTGTGTAGTCGATGGAAGCAGAAATTGGAATTCGACCTTTGGTGAGTGCTTGCAACGGCAAAATGATGCCGAGGCCATATGTGAATTCCTTTTGATATGATTCATACAATGCGCTGCCCGGAATGGTCTGATGGAACCAGCCGCCGCGCAATGCGAGCAACCCGCACACTTCCAGTTCACCTCCGAAACGGATAGCTGTGTTGTCCGTCGCGGTGAGGTCGTTGTCGTATTGAGCAAGTGCGGTGAAACGCAACGATGGCAAGGTGTCCGCGAGCCATCCCTTATGCACTTCCACGCTGTAAGATGCTCCTGCGCGAGCGATCACGGGAAGGCTGTTCGTAAACTCCTTCCCCGAGACGGACCGTGTTTCGCTTGCAGAAGATGCATTGGTGCAGCTCAGCGATCCGATGATGCCGTACTTCCAACCACTGCGTTCGTGAAAGGTCAGTCGCTGGCGCACACCGAAAGAGAAGTAGCTCAGTGGAATGTTGGCGCGGGAGACATCGATGTTCTCCATGCTGGCACCAACAGAGAAACCACCGCGAATTTTGACGGCAACGGTCGCTGCCAATGTCCGGGATCGGTCCTGAGCATCGAACGGCGAATAGATGAACCCTCTACGCGGGTCGATCATGTCCCCGAATGTAAGCCCGCCGAATGTAGTCTTGTTCCAGTTCAACAGATCGTCATCGTATCGCAGACCGATGGCAAAACGATCACTGATTCGATAGGCCACGGCCAGATGTTCAAAGGTGGCTTTGGTAAAGAACAAGTATGGTGTGGCATAACGGTGGTACAGTTCCAACCCGTTGACATCAACCAGCGCAGCCGGGCTTTGCAGCATGTTGCGTGCATCACCGTGCATTGCCGCATCGCCGCCGCCCATGGCATCGGCACGCGTGTCGGTGGGCCTCCCGTTCACCATGAGGCCCGCCGCATCTATACCTTGGCCGTTGGCGAACACCGGGAGCAAGAAGAGCGCAACAGCGAACGGAAAGAAAAGCCACTTGTGCAGCATGGTGGAAACGTGTCGGTGCAAACGTAAAAGGTGCGGCATTTATTGGCTTGACCAAAGTATGAAGAGCCGGGTGCGATATTGAAATATACCGATATTAGGAAAGTTATGCTGACGGCATAATATCACTAATTTCTATCAATTTGATTTTGAACTCTTCGAACAACGTGTTCGCCCAACTCGAATTACCGGCGCCCCGAGCTGTTGTAGGCATGCTGCATGGCATTCACTCGCAACCTCTCACTCCTCCTCCTTCCATTCCTTCCCCGGCATGATGCGCTTCATGAAGGCATCGAACAAAGGCACCGTGAAAGCAGTATCGCCATGACTGGGGCTGTAGATCATGCCCTTGTTGATGAGCTGTGCGCGACGCGGCCCCAATGCCGAAACCTCCTTACCGAGCAGTGTGGCAATATCGCCGGAACGATGCGGTCCGGGACCCAGTTCCGCCATGGCCCGCAAGTAAGTTTTTTCCGATGGTGTCAAGCGGTCGAACCGCACCCGGAAAAAGCTTTCGTCCAGCGCCGCGATCGCCGTGATGGTAGCTTCTTGCACGTCTTTCTTGGTGATGGGCGAAGACCGGGCGGCGTCCCAGGCATGTTTGCCCCATTCCTGCAGAAAGTAAGGGTAGCCATGCGTTTCTTTCACGATCAATGCGAGCGCATCGTTGTTGATCTTGGCTTCCTCGTCTTCAATGGGCTTGCGTATGGCATCCTCTGCAGCTTTCTTGTCCAATGGACCGATCTCCGGGAAATCGAACAGGCGTTCGGCGTAGGATTTCGCGCTGCCCATGTGACCGCGCAATTGCGGCAGTCCGGCACCGGCCATCACCACGGGCAGTTGGCGTTGGGCCGTTCGGTGCAAAGCCGTTATCAACGCTGCCAGCTCATCTTCGGCGACATATTGCAGTTCATCCACGAAAAGCGCTAATGCCGTGTCTCCTTTTTTGGCCGCCATTCCGGCGGCTTCGAGCAACGCGGCCAGGTCGTGCTCCAGGTCACCGTTATCGGCAAGGCCCGGCTCCTCCTCGGTGTCGAATGCGATCTCAATGTCGTGGTACTTCACCTTCAGTGCGCGGGCGAAACCGACCAGTCCGCGCAGCGCGCGTTGGGCAAGGTCCTTCGCTTTCTTATTCCGCGAAAGGCGTAACAACGCTTGCCGTAACTGAGGTGCCAGGACCGCTGGCAGGGAACGGTTCTCCGGGGCTTCCATCCGCAACGTATGCACGCCATCCGCTTCCGCGTTATCGCGCATACGGTCCAGCAACACGGTCTTGCCAACTCCACGCAAGCCCACAAGCAGTACACTTTTGGCGGGTCTTCCCAGCTTGGCACGCTTTACAGCCACCTGCACGGCATCGAGCAACACATCACGGCCGGCAAGCTCTGGCGGCGGGTTGCCGGCGCCCGGCGCAAAAGGGTTTGTAACGGGGTCCATGGTGCAAATATACCGAAATTAGGGAAGTTATGCTGGCGGCATAATATCGCTAATCTCTATCAATTTGAATTTCCCACCGCAACGCACAAGGCATCCTCAAACGTCTGCGTGCTCCGAGCCCCTGACTACCGCAGGCGTGCTCAACACCTCTGCCGCCACGCCTCTCATGTCCGCCTCCTCCGCGCTCTCCGCGCCCTCCGCGGTTAAAACTCTGCTCTACTTCCCCTTAGGCTCCGCATCAAAATTCACCATCCAGTTGATCCCAAACTTATCGGTGAACATCCCGAAGTACGCGCCCCAGAACGTATCCGCCAGCGGCATGGTGACCCTTCCCCCAGCGGATAATCCGTTGAAGAGTTTATCGGCTTCCGCCTTGCTGTGCGCGTTGATGGAGATGGAAAAGTTGTTGCCTTGGATCACCTTCGGCATGTTGCTCATGGTGTCGCTACCCATGAGGTTTGCGCCTTCGCCGATGGGATACGACACGTGCATTACGCGCTGCTTGTCCGCATCGGATACTGGCATCTTGGGGTCGGGCGGCATTTCGCCAAAACGGCTGATCATAGCGAATTCACCGCCGAAAACGGACTTGTAAAAGTTGAACGCGGCTTCACAGTTGCCGTCGAAAGTGAGGTAGGTGACGAGCTCAGGCATGATCGTTGGAGTTGAGGTTTCAGAGAAGCGAAATTACTGCCGTCGCCTTAGGGTGAATGCCAAATAATTTCACGGACTTCTCCTGCGCTAAGCGGAAAAATGTCAGGCTAAGAAGATTGACCAGCAGTTCAAAAACTCTGCGCGACCAATACCGCCAACAACACTCCAGGGGCCAAGCTCACAAGCCAACGTGTGCCTAATTCACCCTTCCGCAAGAACGCATAAATGGCTTCGCACATGGCGGAAAAACTGAGCACCATAAAGACAAACGTGCGGGCATGAAAGGTGATCTCTTGCACCGATATGATCGTGATTGTGAACCAAATGGCGATCAACCCGGCGAAAAACCATTGCGCGGAAAAGGCCATGGCGCGCAACCGCACTTCACCGGACATGTCCGATGCCGCTCGGCAATTCGAAGTGAGGAACAGATTGGCGGCGGCAAGTCCTTCCAACCAGATCGGCACGGGCTTGCCAAGTGCCATAGATCCGCTCCAACCCAGGAGCATGAACATCGCCACAGGCCACGCGAACCGGTATACGGATGGTTCGTAGAGTCGGGGAATTGTTCGCATGAATGCTTGTTTCACTTCCCCCCTCCACCAATATACTTCGCCAGCCAATCAAACACCGTGTTGTGCCACATCATGGAGTTCTGCGGCTTCAGCACCCAGTGGTTTTCATCCGGGAAACGCAGGAACTCGGAATCAATGCCTTTGGCCTGGCAAGCCGTGAACGCGCCTATGCCCTGTGAAAGCGGGATGCGGTAGTCCTTGTCCGAGTGGATCACCAGCATGGGCACGCTCCAATCCTTTGCGTGCATCATCGGATTGAACGTATCGTACTTCGCTGGTTCTGTGAAGACGTCTCCGCCATTTTCCCAATTGTCGAACCACAGTTCCTCGGTGGAATAGCCCATGGCGCGAACATCAAACACGCCGTTGTGCGTCACTAGGCATTTCCAAGGTTGTTGCCAATTTCCAGCGATCCAATCCACCATGTATCCGCCGTAGCTCGCGCCCAAAGCGGCTGCGCGATCACCATCAAGGAATGAGTAGGTCTTCAGCGCATACGCCCAACCTTTTTGCAAATCCTCTAACGGACGGTCGCCCCAGTGCGTGGAGATCGCATCGGTGAACGCTTGTCCATAGCCTGTGGAACCGTGGAAGTCGATCATCACCACAGCGTAGCCAGCACCCGCGTACGTCTCCGGGTTCCAGCGATAGCTCCACGAATCGCCGAAGCTGCCCTGCGGTCCACCGTGGATCAGGAATGCTACACCGTATTTTTTACCTTCCACGTAACCTGCAGGCTTGATCACATAGCCATGCACGATCTCGTTGTTCCAGCCGGGGAAACTGAACTGCTCGTACATCCCGAACTCGAGGTTCTTCAGGCCCGAAGCCACCGCCGTTAAGTTAGTTGCGTCCACATCGATCAACTTCGCTTTCGGCTTGGCCGCATACAGCATGGAAGGGCTGTTCAACGCGCTTTTCATGAATACGAAGCCCTTCGGCGTTTCAGTAAAGGCATCGATGTGCCCATCCTTGGACATCGGTGTCACTTTCCCGGTCTTCACGTCCACTTGAAACAATCGATCGCAGCCCACATCGCCTGCGGTGACATAAAGATTTTTGCCGTCCTTGCTCCATTGCATGTCGTCGATGCTGCGGTCCCAATCACCGGCCACGGTGCTCACTTTGCCGGAAGCATCGCGCAGTTGTATCCAGAATCGATCGGCCTCGAAGCCCGGGCGTTTCATGGCTTTGTAGGCAAGCGTCTTCCCATCGGGCGACATGCGCGGGGCGGCATCCCAGGCTTTGTTGCTTTCCGTCAGGTTGGTGGGCGTGCCACCGGAAACGGGCACGCTGTACACATCGAAGTTGGTGCTCCAAGGCTCGGTCTTTCCGGCCAAGCGGGCACTGAAGAACACCGTTTTGGAATCGGGGGAAATGGAGTAATCGGCTTCATCGCCCCAAGGCTTCGAGGGCACGTCGCCATCGTAACCATCCATCAATGCAACAGGTGCCTCATCACCTTCAAGCGGCAGGAAGAACAGGTGATTGCGTGTGCCATCCGCCCACGTGTCCCAGTGGCGAATGAAGAGCTTGTCGTAGAGATCACCCGTGGATTTATCGGCCTTGCGCGCTTCATTTTTCTTCACCGTGCAGGCAATTTCGTTGCCCTTGCATTCCGGGAAAACCGCTAACGAAAACACCAACCCTTTACCATCGGGCGTGATCCGATAGGATCCAATATCCAATGGCAACCGCGTCACTTGTGTGGCGGTTGCTCCTGCCACGTCGGTCTTCCACAGTTGTGAGGTTTCGCCTTCGCCACGCGAGGAAAGGAAGTAGATCGTCTTGCCGTCCGAGCTCCATGTCGCTCCACTGGCGCCGCCCTCTGAAATACCGAGCTTCACTTCCGGCACGGCGGGCTTGCTCAGGTCCTTCAACCAAAGCGTGGTTACGCCCTTGTTCGCTTCCATGTCGGTGGCGCGCACATTGAACACGGCATACTGGCCGCTGGGGTCCACACTGAGGCCGCTCATGCGGTCCAGCATCAGCATTTCTTTGTAGGTGAAAGGCTTCATGGATTGGGCGAAGGTGGTTCCTACGAGGAGGGCGAGTACGAGCGTGCCCCCAAGCTCTCCGGCGGAACGATTACAGGATTTCTTCATGGTTCGCGTGATGAAATGGGTGGTGGCACTCCGTTCGAAGTATGGTGAAATGCGCGACAAAGTAAGTCTTGCTTGCATGGAAGTCTGACCATCCTCCCTCAAGGGATAAATCTTAGCCAATAGCAACGATATCACTTGATCTACTTGGAAGACTTCTTCTTTACCCCCTTCTTCACCTTCGGTGGAAGCGTTAGCACGAGATCCAATGAAAGCTTCACCCACTTCTCCAAAGCCTTGCGGCTTTCCACCGCGTCGGTGTCCACCTGGAGTATGCCCTTGCCGCCCTTTTCGCCCATAAAGAAAGGCTTGGCACCCGGCCATTCGCTCGCTTCTTCATGCCGCTTTGGATCGAACTTCACAAAGAAGTCACCCTTGCTGAGGATGCCCACGCTCATGTTGCCGCGCACCATGAAGGTGATGCCGCCGAACATTTTTACCGTCTCAGCCTCGACGCCTTGCGCCAAAAGGACTTCAGCAATGCGAAGCTCGAATTTTGGATCATAAGCCATTGGGTTAGACTAGCTATCCTCTTCACGCTGCGATCGCAAACTGCGCCCGCACCATCTCCAACAGTTCCAGCACGATGCGCGGGTCGTTCTGCGTTACCAACTTCATGCGGTGCTCCTTGAAATTGGGCAAGCCTTTGAAATAGTTGGTATAGTGGCGGCGCATTTCCACCACGCCCTCATGCTCGCCTTTCCACGATAGGCTGCGCTCAAAGTGTTCGCGAGCGGCATCCACGCGGTCGTCCAGTGTTGGCGGTGGCAGGTGTTCGCCGGTGGCGAAGAAGTGCTTGATCTGGTTGAAGATCCACGGTGCACCAATGCTGGCCCGGCCGATCATCAGGCCGTCCACGCCGTAGCGGTTGCGATATTCCAGCGCCTTCTCCGGTGAATCGATATCGCCGTTGCCGAAGATGGGGATGTGGATGCGCGGGTTGTTCTTCACCTCACCGATCAAGGTCCAGTCCGCTGGGCCTTTGTACAGTTGCGCACGGGTGCGGCCGTGGATGCTGAGTGCTTGAATGCCGACATCCTGCAGGCGCTCGGCCACTTCCATGATGTTCTTGGTCTGGTCGCTCCAGCCCAAGCGCGTCTTCACTGTCACCGGCAACTTCACGGCTTTCACCACCTTTTCCGTGAGACGCACCATCTTGTCCACGTCCTGTAAGAGACAGGCGCCTGCGCCCTTGTTCACCACTTTGTTCACGGGGCAGCCGTAGTTGATGTCGATCAGTTCCGGCCCGGCGCGCTCGGCGATGCGGGCCGCCTCTTCCATGGCATCTTCGCTGCCACCAAAAAGCTGGATCCCCACAGGGCGTTCCTCCGGGAAGATGTCCAGCTTCTTCATTCCCTTTGCCGCTTGGCGGATCAGCCCCTCACTGCTGATGAACTCGGTGTACATCAGGTCGGCGCCGTACTTTTTGCAGAGCGCACGGAAGGGCGGATCGCTCACGTCCTCCATGGGAGCAAGGAGCAGTGGGAAGTCGCCGAGTTCGATGGGGCCGATGCGGGGCATGGGGAAAAGGGGTCGCGAATTTACGGAAATGAGGAGAGGTTGGACAGGGGTTCATTCTTAAGCCCCACGCTCGGGGTCCCTCGAAGGGAGACCTCGAGCAACACTAACAAAACCACTTGAACGGATTGCGCGAAGCGCGCTATCCCTAAAGGGGAGGCTTCAACGCGGCCCTGAACATTCAATTCCTGAAAATTGCTTTGAGCAAGCTCAGCAGAATAACTCATGGAAGGGATTGCGCGAAGCGCGCTATCCCTGAGGGGGTGGCTTCAACGCTGCGGCCGCTTCGCGGCCGTTGAACATTCAATCCCTGAAAATTGCTTTGAGCGAGCTCAGCAGAATAACTCGTGGAAGGGATTGCGCGAAGCGCGCTATCCCTGAGGGGGTGGCTTCAACGCTGCGGCCGCTTCGCAGTCTTTGAACATTCAATCCCTGAAAATTGCTTTGAGCAAGCTCAGCAGAATAACTCGTGGAAGGGATTGCGCGAGGCGCGCTATCCCTAAGGGGGTGGCTTCAACGCTGCGGCCGCTTCGCGGCCTTTGGTCCCAAACAAAAAAGTTGGTGCTTGGAGCAAGCTCCGCACCAACTTTTTTGTTTGGGA
>Ga0209480_10000799_pt1 | contig 24332 bp, 21 predicted proteins | sample JI61114C2DNA_FD_187501 | JGI IMG/M metagenome (GOLD analysis project Ga0209480, IMG submission 187501) | Wastewater effluent complex algal communities from Wisconsin, to seasonally profile nutrient transformation and Carbon sequestration -... | ecosystem: Engineered > WWTP > Effluent > Algae... | reverse complement strand
TGCGCCCCGGCCAGACGGTCAGCCTGATCCTCGGTGAGCAGGAAATTGCCGCCGAACCGGTTTCCGTTGCCAGCACACGCCTGACCTTCAAAATTACGGCAGCCCCCGCCGCCGGCAGCAGCCTGCTGGCCCGCCTGCGGGTCGATGGCTTTGAAAGCCCGATCATCGACCGGACAGCGACACCCGTCGCCTACCTCGACCGCCGGATCACTTTGCCATGAACGCGCCACTGACTCAGGACTGGACAATCGGCAATCAGCAACTGCTGCTGGCCGAATTCGCCCGCCTCAAGCAGCGCCTGCAAGCGGCACCGGTTTTGCCCGCCTCAACCGCGTCGACCGCGTCAACCGTCAGCCCCATCGACCCTGCGGTAGCGATTATCGAAGCCCACAAGGCACTGGGCAGCGAAAGCGCTATCGACTGGCTGACCGACGCCTTCGGGCTGACCACCTTCGAGCGCGACTTGCTACTGCTTTGCGCCGGTGCCGAGATGGATGGCGAACTGGCCAGCCTTTGCGCCCTCGCCCACGGGGAACCGCACCGGCCCTGGGTCAGTTTCAGCCTCGCCCTGAACAAGCTCGATTCGCCGCACTGGAGCGCCCTGACGCCGCAACGCCCCTTGCGCCGCTGGCGACTGCTGGAAGTTGATGACAGCGCCGGCCTCGCTGCTGGTCGCCTGCGCATCGACGAGCGGGTGCTGCATTTCCTAAGCGGTATCAACGAACTCGACATCCGCCTAACCCACCTCTTGCGCACGGCATTGACCCTCGCCTTGCAAGCCGCCAGCCATGCTGCGACCACCCAAGCCGTCACTGCCGCACTTGAGGCAGCAAATAACAATAACGGCCAGGCAATCCCGATCATCGTCCTCGAAGGTGATGACCCGGCCGCGCAGGAAGACATTGCGGCCCGCAGCGCCGATGCGCTTGGCCTCCAATGCCTGGTGCTGGTCGCCGAAGATATTCCGGCCGGTGCCGAGGAACGGGCGGCGCTACTCACCCTCTGGCAACGCGAAGCGACCTTGCTCGGCGCCGCCTTGCTTGTCCTTGTTGCCGAGCCCGGCACAATCGCCGGCGAGGCAGCCCGCGCCTTCGTCGACCGCGTTGGTGGCGTTTGCCTGCTGGCTTGCCCGGCCGCACCAACCCTGACAGCAAAAGCCCTGCGCTTCCGGGTCAACAAACCGGAAGGCGCTGACCGTCGCCAGCTCTGGATCAATGCCCTCGGCCCCCAAGCCAGCTTGCGTGCCGGGCCGGAACTCGACCGGGCCGCCAGCCATTTCAACCTCGGCAGCCGGGCCGTGCAAAACATTGCGCAAGCCTTGCAGCCGGCACTTTCGTTGCCTGCAGTCGAAAAATCACCGGGTGCCATTGCCACGCAGCCCCTGCTTACCCCGCTCTGGGAGGGTTGCCGGCAGGAAAGCCGGGGCGGGCTGGACAATCTCGCGCAGCGGATCGAGGCCAGGGCTGACTGGCATGCGCTGGTCCTGCCGGAAGCCCAGCTGGCCGTGCTGCGCCAGATTGCCGCCCACCTGCGCCAGCGTTTCACCGTGCAGGAATCCTGGGGTTTTGCCGCTCAGGGCAGTCGCGGTCATGGGCTGGCCACGCTCTTCGCGGGCGAGAGCGGCACCGGCAAAACGCTCGCCGCCGAGGTGCTGGCCCACACCCTGCAACTCGATCTTTACCGCATTGATCTTTCGGCCGTGGTCAGCAAATACATTGGCGAAACCGAAAAAAACCTGCGCAAGGTGTTCGACGCCGCCGAGGATTGCGGTGCCATCCTGCTTTTCGACGAGGCTGACGCGCTGTTTGGCAAGCGTACCGAGGTCAAGGATAGCCACGACCGCCATGCCAACATTGAGGTCAGCTACCTGCTGCAACGCATGGAGGCGTATCGCGGCCTTGCCGTGCTCACCACCAACCTCAAGGCCAGTCTCGACAGCGCCTTTATGCGCCGCCTGCGCTTTGTGGTGCAATTTCCGTTTCCCGATCAGCCACAGCGCAGGGCACTTTGGCAGCGTGTTTTCCCGCCGGCCACGCCGACCTGCGATCTGGATATCGAGAAGCTTTCCCGCCTTTCGATGACCGGCGGCAGTATCCGCAACATTGCCCTGAATGCCGCATTTCTCGCGGCCGATGCCGGCGAACCGGTGAGCATGGGGCATTTGCTGCAGGCTGCCCATGCCGAAGCCTCGAAACGCGAACGGCCGCTGGCCGATGCTGAAACACGAGGCTGGGCATGACCAAAATTCATCTCCATATCGAACAACTGAGCCTGCCCGGTTATTCCCCGGCCGAACGGCGCGCTTTCGTTGCGGCACTGGAACAGGAACTGGCCAAGCGGGCCGGCGCAGTAGATTTTCAGCCAACGCTGGCCCGCTCGGCCGGCCATTTGCAGATCAAGACTTCAAATACCACGCCTGCGGTGCAGGCACAGGCCATCGGGCGGGCGCTGATCGCCGCACCGGCTGGACAACAGAATGCCCGGAGCACACCGCGTGCGCCGGTAACGATCAAGTTACGCTGAAAAGGAGCTTGCCATGTCCACCCTGACCCTGGCACCGACCATCACCCGCAGCGCCGGACTTCCCTCCCCCAAAGGGAGCACGCTACTACGTAAATGCGCCTGTGGCGGCAACAAGCAGTCGGATGATGAAAAACGCAAATCGGCGCTGCTGCAACGCAAGGGGCAGCGCCCTATTACAGCAGCGGAGGAAGAAGGCGTACCGGCGGTGGTCGATACGGCCTTGCGCAGCGGCGGCGAGGCACTTCCCGAGGCCGTTCGCCACCATTTTGAAGCGCACTTCGGTCATGATTTCAGCCAGGTAAAAATTCACACCGATGGCGTCGCAGCCCAGTCCGCCAGATCCGTTGGTGCACGAGCATTCACGGTGGGCTCCGACATCGTTTTCAATAGCAGCGAATTCCAGCCGCACAGCCCGGCGGGCCGCCATCTACTCGCCCATGAACTGACCCATGTCGTGCAGCAATCGGCGATGCCGACACCCCGCGGGGCGCTACGCATCGGGCCACCGGATTCACGTTTTGAACGTGAGGCGGATCAGGTCGCCGATCGAATCAGCAGTGCGCCTGCCATCCGCGCATCTGCCGAAAGCGGCAGGGCGAATCCGTTGCCACGCACCTCAATCGGCGGCATCAGCGCCGCGCCCGCCGCCATTCAGCGGGTGGGTGAGTGTGCCAGCAAGGGTGGAACAAACTGCAACGGCTCCCCCTGTAAAACCGCAGCCGGCCGGCGCGGCATGTGCCAATGGGGCGGTATCAAGTATGGATGCAATTGTCGCGACCAGTCCGGCGATGAATCTGGTGCCTCCCGCGTCCGTGAGCTGCTACCTGCCTGGCTGTTTGCCCTGCTTTCCGCCGCGGCCATCCTGGCTATCGGCGCCTGCTTGCTGAGCGGCGCATGTGAAGTTGCCGCCATCGTTGGTGCTGCCGGTACGGCTACCGCTGCCGTGGTGATCGGCATCCTGCGCTCTGCTGGCATCACCGTAAATGAAGGTGGAGAAACCGCGTGAGCGGCCCGCGCTCCTCTCGCCTTTTACGCGGCGGCCTGATCCTGATCGACCCGGCGAGCGGTGCCGTGCAGCGGGTGATTTCGCTGCAGTACAACCCGGAAACGCTGACCCGGACCCTGCAACCGCAGGCTACCGAGAGCAGCGGCCCGTTTTCCGAACCGCTGCGCCTTAAAGGGCCGCCGACCGAGACCTTCAAGCTCGATGCCGAAATCGATGCCACCGATCAACTCGAATTCCCCGACCAGCATCCGAAGACGGTGGCCTCCGGCATCCACCCGCAACTGGCGGCGCTGGAAACCATCGTCTATCCGGACAGTGACACGCTGATCCAGAACAACACGCTGCTCAGCTTCGGCACACTGGAAATCGCCCCGACGGTGGCTCCACTGACCCTCTTCGTGTGGAGCAAGGAACGTGTCGTGCCGGTGCGCATCACCGAGTTTTCGATTACCGAAGAAGCCTTCGACAACGCGCTCAATCCGATCCGCGCCAAGGTTTCGCTCGGCCTGCGCGTCCTCCATGTTGGCGACCTCGGTTTCGGCGACAAGGGTGGGCATCTCTATATGGTTTATCAGCAGCGCAAGGAACGCCTGGCGGCCGATGCCGGCCTCGGCAGCCTGGCCTCGCTGGGATTGAGTGGACTGCCATGAGCATCGAACGTTTCCCGCCCAACAGCCGCTACAACGGCGTACCAACCGCAGAGCTGACCAGCCCGGACGGCGAAAAGGTCGTCTATCTTCGCCGCCGCTTCATCCCCGACCCGGCGACGCTGGTTCCGGTCGGTGAAGTCCAGGTTCAGGGCGGCGACCGCCTCGACCGCCTGGCCGCGACCAATCTCGGCGACCCGATCCAGTACTGGCGCATCGCCGACGGCAATGGCGCCCAGGTGCCAAGCGATCTTGAACATCCCGGCGACACCCTGCGCCTGACCCTGCCGGCCGGCCTCGGAGGCGGAGGTGCTTAAGGGCATCCACCTGACGCTGCTGGTCGGTCCGGGCGTTCCCGTCCCGGCGCCGAAGCCGCTGATGGACGCGCTGGAAAGCGTCGAGGTCACCTCGTCGGCCGATACGCCGAGCGGCTTCCAGCTCAGTTTTGTCGTCGACAACCGCTCGCCGCTGCATACCCTGTTGCTTGTCGCCGGCGGCCAGGTGCCGTGGCTGCGCGTCATCCTCGTCGCCACCATGAACAGCCTGCCGACCGTGCTGATGGACGGCCTCATCACCCGCCAGGAAATCACCGGCGCCAACGAGCCCGGCCAGAGCCGGCTGACCATCACCGGCGAAGACCTGACGGTGGCAATGGACAAACAGGACATGAGCGGCATGCCTTACCCGGTCATGCCGCCAGCCGCCCGCGTCGCCCTGATTGTCGCCCGCTACGGCCTGTACGGCATGCTGCCGATCATCATCCCGTCGCTATTCGAGGACATCCCGATCCCGGTCGAGCGCATTCCGACCCACGAAGGCACCGACCTCGCCTACGTCCGCCAGTTGGCCAAGGAAGCTGGCCACGTCTTCTATATCGAGCCCGGCCCGCTGCCCGGCGCCAATGTCGCCTACTGGGGACCGGAAATCCGCCTCGGCCCGGTGCAGCCGGCGCTCAATCTGGGCATGGACGTGCATAGCAACGTTGATTCGCTGTCCTTCGCGGTCAACCAGTCTGGAGCCGAAATTCCCATCGTCTTCATCCAGAACCCGATCACCAAGTTTCCGATCCCGCTACCCATCCCCGATGTCAGCCTGGCCAACCCGCCGCTCGGCCTGATTCCGCCGATGCCGAAGAGCATCAAGCTGATGAAGGAAACCGCCAAGCTGTCGCCCATCGCCGCCCTCGGCAAGGGACTGGCCGCAGCCGCCGCTTCCTCGGCCGACGCGGTGACCGGCGACGGCAGCCTCGACGTGCTGCGCTACGGCCATGTGCTCAAGGCCCGCCAGCTGGTCGGCGTGCGCGGCGCCGGTTTTTCCTTCGACGGCCTCTACTACGTCAAGAAAGTCAGCAGCAAGCTCAAGGCCGGCGAGTTCAAACAGAGCTTCTCGCTGGCCCGCAACGGACTCATTTCAACCCTTCCGCTGGTGCCGGCATGACTGAAAAAACCCGCCATTACGGCAAGTTTCGCGGCGTCGTCATCAACAATCTCGACCCCATGCAGATGGGCCGCATCCAGGTCCAAGTGCCCGATGTGCTCGGCACGGCGCTGTCGTCTTGGGCGATGCCCTGCGTGCCCTTCGCCGGCATCCAGAGCGGCGTCTTTGTACAGCCGCAGATCGGCGCTGGCGTCTGGGTGGAGTTCGAGCAGGGCGACGCCGACTACCCGATCTGGGTCGGCGGCTTCTGGGGATCGGCCGGCGAAATACCTGCTCTCGCTCTGGCCGGGCTACCAATTTCTCCGAGCATCGTGCTGCAGACCGGCAACCAGAACACGCTGATGATCTCCGACCTGCCCGGCCCGACCGGCGGCATTCTGCTCAAGACTACAACCGGGGCGATGATTTCGATCAGCGAGATCGGTATCACCATTTCCAACGGCCAGGGTGCCACCATCATGCTTACCGGCCCGATGGTGAACATCAACAACGGCGCACTGACGGTAACTTGAGAGAGGGACAAGACGACCATGCCCGGATTCCTCCTTCACCTTGGCGCCACCGTGATCTGTGCGCACGGCGGCCAGGCAACGCCGACGGCGCCCAACCCACGCGTGCTGCTTTCCGGCCAGCCGGCGACGACGCTCGGCGCGCCTTACATGATTGCTGGCTGCGCCATGCCACCGCCGACCGCTGGCAACGGCCCCTGTGTCACCGGCCAATGGCTGGTCGGCGCGGCGCGGGTTTTCATTGGCGGCCAACCAGCGCTAATGCAAGCCTCAGCATCAACCTGCGTGCCGACCGGCACGCCGATGACGGTTGCTGTTGTGCAAACTCGCGTCATGGGAATGTGAAATGACAACCATCATGCTCACCACATTTGCTGCGGCCTTCCCTTGGGGCAGCTCGACGGGAAGCCAGTCATGAGCCTCCACTTCCCCTTCCAACCCGACCAGCGCGGCCGCAGCGGCGAGGCGGACAACGACGCCCATCTGCGCGACATGATCGAACAGGTCCTCTTTACCGTCCCCGGTGAACGCGTCAATCGGCCCGATTTCGGCTGCGGCCTGCTGCAACTGGTCTTCGCGCCGAACAGCGACACCCTCGCCGCCGCCGTCCAGATGACGGTGCACAGCGCCCTGCAGCAATGGCTGGGCGACCGCATCGTGGTCGAAGGCGTCAATGTCGAACACGACGACGGCACGCTCGCCGTTGATGTCCAGTATGTTGTCAGGCGCGGTCAGGAGCGCCGGCTGACCCGCTTCACCCGGGGGGCGCCATGAACCGCCAGTTCCGCAGCGACAACCCGCGCCGACTGCAACTGCTGCGCGACCAGAATCCGGTCGGCAAGAACGGCATCGATTTTGTCGAAATCACCTCGGTCGACCAGCGCAGCCTGCGCGTTGTCTGCGTCCATCCGGTCAGCGGCATAGTCCGCGCCAATGTGCGGATCGACGGCGGCGTGCGGATTACCGGCATCACGCTCGCCGCCGAGCCGGTCATCAACGGCCGCGAAATCCGCCTCAAGGTCGAGCAGGCCGGCGATTTCTCCTGGTACACGCTGAGCCTGATCGATCCGGCCGACGCCGAAGCGCCAGCCCCCGGTTTCGACATCTGCCTGTCCACCATCCGCATCAATTTCAAGGCCGGCTGCCCCTCCGAATTCGACTGCGCCGACCTCCACGACTGCCCGCCGGAGACCCCGCCCGAGCCGCGCCTCGACTATCTGGCCAAGGATTACGACAGCTTCCGCCGCCTCATGCTCGACCGCATGTCGCAGCTGGTGCCAGGTTTTGCCGAACGCAGCCCGGCCGACTTCACGGTGGCGCTGGTCGAAACCCTGGCCTATGTCGGCCACCATCTTTCCTACACGCAGGATGCCGTCGCCAGCGAAGCCTATCTCGGCACCGCCCGCCGCCGCACCTCGCTGCGCCGCCACGCCAGATTGCTCGATTACCCGCTGCACGACGGCTGCAACGCCCGCGTTTTCGTGACTGCTGCGGTCGACGCCGCTGCCGAGGCAAAAACCATCCCGGCCGGCACGGCGCTGCTCGCCGCGCCCGGCAATGGCGCCCCGGTCCGCCGCAGCGACCTGCTCGACCAGTTGCCGCTGCCCGGCGTCGAAATCTTCGAAACCCTGCACGATCAGGTCTTGCACGCCGCCCATAGTGCGATCGCCCTGCACGACTTCGCCGATCCGGCCTATTGCCTGCCGCGCGGCACGACAGCAGCAGCGCTGGTCAACACGCCGGCCCTCGCGCTCGCTGCCGGCGACGTGCTGATTCTGGAAGAAGTCCTCAGCCCGACCACCGGCAGGGTCGCCGATCTCGACGCCAGCCACCGCCACCCGGTCCGCCTGATTGCCGTCAGCCCCGGCCACGACGACCTGACCAACACCGACCTGCTGCTGATCGAGTGGCACACCGACGATGCGCTGCCTTTCCCGCTCTGCGTCAGCCATGAATTCGAAATCGGCGGCGCGCTGGTCAAGCAGGCCATCGCCGTCGCCCGCGGCAATGTCGTACTGGCCGACCACGGCCTGACCCGGCCCTGGCAGGCCCTGGAACCGGCGCTCGTCGGCGACGGCGGCACGCCCGCCTTGCGGCTGCCTTACCGGCCGCGCCTGAAGGAATCCGGTCTCGCCTTCGCCGAACCTTACGATCACGACGTGGCCACAAACGACAAGCAGCCGCTGGCCGCCAGCCGCGTGCTGGCCCAGGAGCCGCGCCGGGCGCGCCCGGCGAACATGATGCTGCTGGCCGACGATTCAAGCCTGTTCGGCGACCAGCCCGACCCGAGCGAAACCCCATGGACGCCGCAACGCGACCTGCTCGGCAGCGAACGCTTCGCCCGCGAATTCGTCGTCGAAACCGAAAACGACGGCAGCGCCTGGCTGCGTTTCGGCGATAACCAGTTTGGCGCCGCACCGCACACCGGCCAGCGCCTGCTTGCCCGCTACCGGTTGGGCGGCGGCCCGCGCGGCAACGTCGGTGCCGAATCAATCAGCGCCTTGATCAGCGACGACGCCAAGCTGATGCTCGGCATCAAAAGCCTGCGCAACCCATTGCCGGCGCAAGGTGGCGCCGACCCGGAAAGCCTCGACGCCATCCGCCTCAACGCCCCGGAAGCCTTCCGCACGCAGGAACGCGCCGTCACCACCGACGACTACGCCCGCGCCGCCGAACGCCATCCCGACGTGCAGCGCGCCGCCGCCCGCCTGCGCTGGACCGGCAGCTGGTACACCGTTTTCCTGATGCTCGACCGGCGCGGCGGCAAGCCGGTCGATGCCGCCTTCAAAGCGACCCTGCGCGCCTTCCTCGAACGCTTCCGGCTGGCCGGCTACGACTTCGAATTCGCCGACCCGGTGCATGTCCCGCTCGATATCCAGCTGCAAATCTGCGTCGCCGCCGGCTACTTCGCTGCCGACGTCAAATCGGCGTTGATTTCGGCGTTCACCGCAACCGTCGACCGCCACGGCCGGCAAGGCTTCTTCCACCCCGACCGCTACACCTTCGGCACGCCGCTTTACCTGTCGGCCGTCGTCGCCACCGCCATGGCCGTCGCCGGTGTCGCTTCGGTCGACATCCGCCGCTTCCAGCGCCTCGGCCGCAGCGCCAAGGGCGAACTGGCGGCCGGCGTCATCACCGCCTCGCCGCTCGAAGTGCTGCGCGCCGACGGCGACCCGAATTTCCCGGAAAACGGCCAGATCAGCTTCATCGTCGAGGGGGGATCATGAGCACATCCGACAACTGCGGCTGCTGCGCCGGCGTCAGCCCGCTCACCCCGGTCGACGAAATCCAGCCCCCCGGCCAGCCGGCGCTGGCGCTGCGCGTCGGCACCCATGGCCGCTTCCGGCAAAGCATGCTGGCCGACCTCGCCGATGAGCCTTCCCTCGAAAACCTGACCACCCGCAACAGCGACGATCCGGCCATCGCCCTGCTCGATAGCTGGGCAGCGGTGCTCGACGTACTCAGCTTTTATCAGGAACGGATCGGCAACGAAAATTACCTGCGCACCGCCACCGAACGCCGCTCGGTGCTCGAACTGGCGCGCGCCATCGGCTACGAACTGCGCCCCGGCGTCGCCGCCTCGACCTGGCTCGCCTTCACGCTGGAAACCGCCCCCGGCGCCCCCCTCGAAACCCGTATCGATATTGGCGCCCGCGCCCAGAGCGTACCCGGCCAGGATGAAACGGCGCAGACTTTCGAGACGCTCGAAGCCATCGACGCCAAGGTGCGCTGGAATGCCCTGCCTGTGCTCGCTGCCGAAGCCGTGCCGCCACGCATGGGGCTGCGCACCATCTATCTGGCCGGCACCGCGACCCGGTTGCAAGCAGGTGATGCCCTGCTGATCATCGGCGATGAACGCGCCAAGGACCCCGGCAGCGAGAACTGGGATTTCCGCCGCGTTGCCCGTCTGCGTGAAGTGCTGCCGGTCGATCCGAGCGACCCGAAAGATATCGGCTATACCGTCATCACGCTTGATCGCGGCCTTGGCCAGCCATGGAATGGGGTCAACCCGGCCCGCGCCAATCCGCGCTGCTACGCCCTGCGCGCCCGCGCCCACCTGTTCGGCCACAATGCCCCCGACTGGCGGGCGATGCCGGCCAACCTGCGGGCCACTTACCTCGGCCTGGCCGATGATGCCAAGCCGCCAATCAGCCAGCATCCGGAATGGCCCGGCTTCACGCTGGCCGACATTTCGGATCCGCCGGCCGGCAGCGCCAGTGGCAGCGGGCTGCTTGGCCAGTACTACCGGGGCAAGGGCTTCCGCGAACCGATCCTGAGCCGCACCGATGCGACCGTGAATTTCGACTGGAGCACCGGCACGCCCGACCCAGCCGTGCCGGCCGATCATTTCTCAGTGCGCTGGTCAGGCTGGGTGCAGGCGCCAAGCAGCGGCCAGTTCAACTTCTTCGTTACGGCCGACGACGGCTTGCGGCTCTGGATCGACGGTGAACTCGTCATCGATTTCTGGATTGACCAGGGCTACATCGAACGCACTGGCACGGCCCGTCTGCAAGCCGACCACAAGCACGACATCCGGCTTGAGTATTACGAGAATGGCGGGGCCGCCGCCTGCAAACTGGAATGGTCCGGCCCCGGCGTCAGCAGAGCCGTCATCCCGGCCACCCGCCTCTACCCGCGCGATATCCATACCGTTCACCTTGATGCCAGCTACCCGAAATGGCTGGCCGACGGCTGGGCGGTGCTGTCCATCCCGAATTACGAGGAGGTCTATCGCATCGTCAGTACCGAAGACGACGCGAGGGCCGACTTCACCGTCTCGGCCACCGCCACCCGCCTGACGCTGAGCGGTGAAAACCTGCGCGACACTTTCAACAACCACGTCCGCAGCACCACGGCTTTCGGCCAGTCCGAACCGCTGGATTGGTCGCGCCGTCCGCTCTCCGGTTTCCTGCAGGGCCACCTGATCGACCTCGCCGGCTACGAGCCGGACCTGCCTGCGGGCCGCTGGCTGGCCATCTCCGGGCTGGTACTGGATGACCTGCCGGCCAACAACAAGGCGCGCAACCGGCTGGCCAAGGGCGACGCGCTGGCGGCGATCCGGCTGGCCCGCGACCGCAAGACAGCCGAACTGGAATTCGAGGATTTTTCGCGGTTGACCGTGGCATTGGTTCCAACCGCCGAAATTGTCCGTATCCAGAACAACGACAGCACTGACGGCCGCACGCAACTGCTGCTCGACAGCGATTTAACTCACGCCTACCTGCCATCCACCGTCCGCATCAACGCCAATCTCGCCCCGGCCAGCGCCGGCGACAGCAAGCAGATGCGCATCCAGCCCGAACCGCTGGGCAGCGGCGACGGCAGCCGCCGCCTGCAACGCTTCAACCTGCGCCAAGGCCCGCTGACCTATATTTCCGCCGCGACGCCGAGCGGCACGGCCAGCACCCTCGAAATCCGCGTCGACGGCCTGCTCTGGCAGGAAGCGCCGCGCTTCACCGCACCCGGCCCGACCGAGCGCGCCTACACCGTCAAGCTTGACGAAAACGGCAGCGCCACCGTGCAATTCGGCGACGGCGAACATGGCACGCGCCTGCCCACCGGCAGCGGCAATGTCAAAGCGCGCTACCGCGTCGGCCTGGGCACGGCCGGCAACGTCAAGGCCGAGCAGATCAGCATGCTGCTCTCCCGGCCGCCCGGCCTCAAAGCCGTTACCAACCCGGTCGCGGCCAGCGGCGGCACCAATGCCGAAGCCGGCGACGAAGCCCGGCGCAATGCCCCGCTACGCGTCCGTACGCTGGATCGCATCGTCTCGCTGCGCGATTTCGAGGATTTCGCCGCCGCCTTCACCGGTATCGGCAAGGCCCAGGCCGTCTGGCTGTGGGATGGCGAGCAACGCATGGTGCACCTGACCGTCGCTGGCACCGACGGCGCGCCGCTTGATCCGAACGGCGCGCTGTACGGCAATCTGCTCGCCGCCATCGACGCCGCCCGGCCGCCGCATCAGCCGCTACGGGTCACCCCCTGCCACGACCTGCGTTTCGGCCTGACCGCCGGACTGTGGATCGCGCCGGAGTATGAATCCGAAAAACTCCTCGCCGCCGCCGGCAAAGCCCTCGAAAGCGCCTTCGGCTTCGCCGCCCGCGCCTTCGGCCAGCCAGTCAGCGGCAGCGAAGTGCTGGCCGTGCTGCAAGGCGTCGCCGGCGTCATCGGCGCCGATCTCGACCGGCTGATTCAGGTCGAATCGGGCCTGACAATCCTAACTTCGAACGGCCCCGACGGCAGTATCCCGGCACGCAGTGCCCGCTGGCAGGGCAACAGCCTGCAGCCGGCCGACCTGCTGTTGCTCAATCCGACTTCCGTCAACATCACGGAGCGCACGTCATGAAGCTCGACGCCGATACCCTGCTTGCGCTACTGCCCGCCTTCTACCGTGAGCGCGATGCCGAAGCGGGCGACCCGCTGCGCGCCCTGCTCGGCGTCATCGCCCGCCAAGGCGCACTGGTCGAAGCCGATATTGAACGGCTCTACAACAACGCCTTCATCGAAACCTGCGAAGACTGGGTGGTGCCCTACATTGGCGACCTGCTCGGCGTTCGGGCGCTGTATCCGGTCAGCGGCACCGCCGCCTTCGGCCCGCGCGCCCTGGTCGCCAACACGCTGCGCCTGCGCCGGCGCAAGGGCACGGCACTCGTCCTCGAAGAACTGGCCTTCGACACCACCGGCTGGCGCGCCCGCGCCGTTGAATTCTTCGAGCGGGTGTCGACCACGCAATACATGAACCATCTGCGCCCGCATTCGCTGCGCACCCCGGACCTGCGCCAGCCGCGGCCGCTCGCCCGCATCGACGGCCCGTTCGGCAGCGAAGCGCACACCGCCGATATCCGCGCCCTGCCGGCTGGTCGCTACAACCTGCCCAACGTCGGCCTTTTCCTGTGGCGCCTGCAGGCTTACCCGGTGCAACGCGCCACCGCCCGTCCGGCGACGACGCGACCCGGTTTCTACACCTTCGACCCGCTCGGCCTCGACCAGCCGCTGTTCAACCGGCCGCGCACCGAAACCGATGTCAGCCATCTGGCGGAACCGATCAACGTCCCGGAAGCCCTGCACTGGCGCGATCTGCATGCCGAACTGGAAGCCCGCCGGCAAGCCCTGAGCGATGGCGAAGACCCCGACGATCAGTACTTCGCCGAAGCCGGCGGCGGCCCGGTGCTGCGCATCTGGGTCGACGACAGCGAAGTGCCGGTCGAACACTTGGTCATCTGCGACCTCAGCCCGATACCCACGGTCGTGCCGGAAGACTGGCGCCATCCGCCGGCCAGCATCACCGTCACCGCCCGCAAGGCCGGCCAGCCGGACATGACCTTCCCGGCCGCCGGCGGCGTGCTGGTCGGCATCGACCCCCGGCGCGGTCGCCTGGCCTTGCCTGAAGGCGTCACCGCGACCAGTGTCGAAGTCGGCTACGCCTACGGTTTTCCCGGCGATATTGGGGCCGGTCCTTACGACCGGCGCCCCGGTCCCGGCGACAACGATCCGCTGGCCGCCCTGCCCACTGCGCCTGATTTCGAGGTCGTCATCCAGGTACCCAGCGCCGCGACGCCAACCCTCGCCTCAGCCTTCAACGCCCCGGCCAACCCGGCTGATGCGGTCAACCGGATAATTGCCGGAAAACGCACATTGGTTATCCTCAACTCCGACGCCAGCGAAGCGGTAACGCCGACGCCGAATTTGCCGGACAGCCACCTTGCCATCGAGGCCGCGCCCGGCCGGCGCCCGGTGCTGGTTGGCGATTTTTCGCTGAAAGGCAACGCCAGCACCCGGCTCAGCCTGGGCGGCCTGCTGCTCGACGGCGCCCTCAATCTGCAAGGGCCTTTGCACGCCGTCACGCTACGCCATTGCAGCCTGGTTCCGAACAAGGGCGGCATCGCACACTCAGGCACCGGCACCGACCTCACGCTGAGCCTGTACCGCTGCCTGAGCGGCCCGTTGCGCAGCAACCGGCCGCTGGCCGCCGTCGTCTTGCGTGACAGCCTGATCGATGGCGAAGGCGGCAACCTCGCGCTCGATGTCGACGACAGCCCGCTGAGCGTCATCGCCAGCACCCTGCTCGGTACGACGGCAGCCGGCCGGCTGGAGGCCAGCAACAGCCTGTTCGATGGACTGGTCACCATCGCCCGCCGCCAGGAAGGCTGCGTCCGTTACAGTTATCTGCCGCCGAAATCCGTGACCCCACGCCGCCATCGCTGCCAGCCCGATCTGGTCATGACCGATTTGCCCACCGCCGACGCTGCCCGTGAAGCAACGCGGGTAACGCCCGCCTTCACCAGCACCCGCTTCGACACGCCGGCCTACGGCCAGCTGACACGAACCACCGCCCAAGAAATCAGGACGGGTGCCGACAACGGCGCCGAGATGGGCGCCTGGAACCTGCTCCAGCAACCGCAGCGCGAAGCCAATCTGACGCTGGCGCTCGATGAATACCTGCGTTTCGGCCTCGAAGCGGCCGCGATTTTCGTCAATTAGCCCCATTCAGCATCCCTAGACAAAAACCGGGAGAGACACAATGAAAGCCGACCTCAGCCGCGCCACCTTCGACAAGGCCAGACGCTACCGCAGCGTGCGGATGCAGCAGGGCCGCGTGCAGCTCGACGCCGATTTCAACGAGCAGCAGGACATCCTCAACCATCGCATCGAGATCGAGACACGCGACAGCCTCGGCCCGGTCGCCGTGCCGATAGACAACCCCGGCTTCGGCCTGACGCCGGCTGGCACCGATCTCGGCATTTCGGCCGGGCGCCTTTACGTCGATGGCTTGCTCTGCGAAAACCCGGCCGCCACGACGGTCGCCGACCAGCCCGACCTACCGGATACGGCCTCGCCAGTGCTGCCGGCCGGGGCATCGCTCATGCCGCTGCCGCCCGTCGGCGTCACGGCGGCGAGTATCACCGGCGTCGTCGTCTTCAACGCCGGCAACGCGGTGGCGCCGCCCGACGGCACCTATCTCGCCTATCTCGAAGCCTGGCAGCGCCATCTGAGCCCGCTTGACCTGCCGGTGGACGACACCAGCATGCGCGAAGTGGCGCTCGGAGGACCCGATACCTGCACCCGTGAAAAGACTGTCTGGCAGGTCAAGCTGCTGCGCGCTGGCGACAACGGCGCAGCGCTCGACTGCCTGTCAAATATTGCCGCCTGGACCGCGTTGACCGCAGCACCCGACGGCCGCCTCGCCGCCCGTGCCGAAGCCAGCATCCCACCCAAAACGCCGTGCCAGTTGCCGCCGGAAGCCGGCTACCGGCTGCTTGAAAACCATCTCTACCGCGTCGAGATCCACGACGATGCAAGCGTCACCGGCAAGGCGCGCTACAAGTGGTCGCGCGACAACGGCAGCCTGCTCAGCCGGGTCGTCCGCTGGCTCAACGACCCAATCGCCAACGAATTCGAGGTTGCCAGTATCGGCCGCGACGACGTGCTGGCCATCACCGCCGGCTGCTGGGTCGAATTCATCGACGATACCCACGAACTGCTCGGCCAGCCCGGCCCGCTGGTGCCCGTTGTCCGCACCGAAGGCAATGTCGTCACCGTCGACCTGACCAAACTGATCGGCCATGCGCTGGACCCGGCGCTATTCCCGACCAATCCGCGCGTCCGCCGCTGGGACGGTATCGCCGAAATCAAGCCGGTAGCCATCGCCAACGCCAACACCGGCTGGGAAGAGCTGGCCCAGGACGGCATCGAACTGAAATTCGCCCCCGGCAGCTACCGGATCGGCGACTACTGGCTGATTCCGGCGCGCACCGCCACGGCCAGCATCGAGTGGCCGCAGGAAAGCGGCAAACCCGCCTTCCGCGCCCCGGCCGGCGTGCTGCGCGCCTTTGCCCGCCTTGCCCTGCTCGATTTCACCGGCGGCGTCTGGAGCCTGAAATCGGACTGCCGGCCGCTTTTCCCTAGCCTGACCGAACTGACCCAGCTGCATTACGTCGGCGGCGACGGCCAGAGCGTTAAAGCCAACCCGGTCAAAACGGCCTTGTTGGTCGAACGCGCCATCACCTTGCAGGTTGGCGTTGCCAATGGTCAGTTTCCGGTCGCCAAGGCGCAAGTGCGGTTCACTGTCGATGCGGGGCAACTTCCCAACGGCAGCAAAACACAGGATGTACCGACCAATACCGATGGCATCGCTGCCATTGACTGGCTACTGGCTTCCGATCCTGGCAATCCCGTTCAGCACGCCACCGCCCAACTACTCGTCATCGACCAGCTGGTACCCGGCCGCTATCTGCCGGTGCACTTCACCGCGCAGCTTGCCCTGGCCAGCGAAGTTTCCTACGACCCCAGCGGCTGCCCCGAGCTGCTGGCCGCCGGGGCCTTCACCGTACAGGCCGCTATTGACACACTGTGCAAGCGCCCGCAAAGCGGCGGATGCTGTGTCACGGTCGGTCTGGCCGGTGAATTCGAAACGCTCGATGCCGCGCTGCGCACCCTGCTCGGTGAGGACCGCCGAGACATCTGCATCTGTCTGCTGCCCGGCAACCACAGCCTGGCCGACGGCATGAGCCTGACCGGTACGCGACGTCAGAACATCAGCATCCACGGTGCCGGCCGAGCCACCCGCCTGAACCTCAAGGACGAGGTTTTCCAGTTCGACACCTTCGGCTCGCTGAGTTTGCAGGATTTCATTGTGGTGAACGCCGGCGAACCCCGCAGTTTCAGTTTCCAGCGCTGTCAGGATCTCCACCTGAACCGCGTCGAATTTTTTGGCCGATCAGCTACCGGCAGCAGTCTGCTGCAAATCTCGGGCACAGCCCGTTTGCTGATCAATAGCTGCATGATTTTCGCAATCTCCACCGAGAACAACGAAAAGCTTGGGTTCGTATTTGAACGACTTCCCAGCTTGCTCGCGCACAGGGCCGCCTTTTCCCCCCTGGCCAGTATCGACGGCAACCTGAGCAAGGCAGCCGAAGCCATCGCCGCCCTCAGTCCCGAAGAACGCAAAAAAATGGCCGGTGAAATCAGCAACCTGATTCGCGGTAACGACGCTGCAAACCTGAGCAATCGCGAACAGACCAGCCTCAACCAGTTGCGGCTTTTGGTCAGCCGTGAAAGCAAGGTCGCCAGCCTGATCAAGGCGCTCGATGAAGTCACCAGCGCCCTGCGCGCCGGCACGCCAGCCTTTGCGCTGGCACTGGATGAAACCGCCGACGCCACCCTGATCGACAACCGCCTGCGCGGCCGCATCACACTCTTTGGTGAATCCGACGAGATGCCGGATTTAAACGCCGACCAGCTCAAACGCCTGAGCGGCGCCATTCGCGAGGGAGTCGTCACGCTCGACGATAGCGGCAGCCTCGTCCTCGAACGGAATTTGCTGCAGGGCATGCGGATCAGTGGCAAGGCGCTCGAAAAAGTCATCGAGAGCGCCGAAGGCACCCTGCCCGTCTGGCACAACCTGCAGGTCATCAACAACCGTATCGACAGCGAGGAAGACCACTACCCCGGCTTCAACTGCGCTTTCAACGGCAATACGCTGGAACCGGAAGGCGACGTCGGCGTGCTGTTTGGGAATCAGGCCAAGATCATCGGCAACTTCGCCGACAACAAATTCCGTCTGTTCGCAGCCGGCACAAACACGGAGAGTTTCGGCAATGGCGCATTGAACGTGGTGGTGTTCTGAAATTCACTAAATCCAAGGCGCCGACACAGGGTAATTTTGAAAAAACCTTGCAACATCAATCAACCGCGCCACCAAGCGGGGATGAAAGACCGTTCAACTCAGGACGTTCTGAAATAAATCAATGCAGATCGGCTGCGTGCTGCTTGAGTGCCTCAAGCGGCACGATTTCCAGCGCAGCCTGATTGGTTGAGTTCAACAAGACGCGTGGCGCCTTGCCGGCTTTGTAAGACTCCAGCCAGCGGGCGGCGCACAAACACCAACGCTCACCGGGCTGCAAGCCGGGAAAGTCAAATTCTGGACGCGGCGTCGTCAGGTCATTACCGCGCGCCTTGGAGAATTCGAGAAACTCGGCAGTCAAAAGCACGCAAATGGTGTGGCTACCCCGATCTTCATCCGAGGTATTGCAACAGCCATCCCTGAAAAAACCGGTCAGCGGCCTGTCCGAGCAGGTCAGCAGCGGCCCGCCCAGGACATTCATCTGGCTACCACTCCCCGGAAAGTCACGGGTTTTCATTCGACTTCGTCAATCCAGGCTTGCTGGATGGCTTCAAGAATCTTTTCACCACAACGCTCGGGCACATCATCAAAACCCGGCAGCGCCATGACGGTATCGCGCAGATCGACAAAGTTGATTTTCAACGGATCCTTATCGGGATGCGCTTCGCTCAGTTCGATGGCGATATCGTTAATGTCTGTCCATTTCATTTGCGGTGTCCCTCCTTCGCCATGTTGATGCTGTATCTTGGAATTTCGACTACTAACGGGGTTGACCGCACGATTGCCTGACAACCGAGGCGGGAGTTAGGCTCCAGGCCCCAAGCCTTGTCGAGCAAATCTTCCTCTTCCTCCTCCGCTGCGGCCAACGAGTTGAAACCCTCGCGCACAATGACGTGACAGGTCGTGCAGGCGCAGGACATTTCACAGGCGTGGTCGAGTTCAATACCGTTTTCGAGCAGGGTTTCACAAATGGACTTCCCCTCTTCCGCCTCGATGACAGCACCGTCCGGACAATTTTCCAGATGCGGCAATACGATCAACTGCGTCATGCCTCTTCTCCAATTTTTATATCGGCCACATTGCGGCCGGCAAGCGCCCGATTGACGCTCTGATTCATCCGGCGATGGGCAAATTCCTGGGTTTCGAATCCGAGGTCATCCATGGCCAGATTGATCACCCTGCGGTTATCGCCAGCGATGGCCAGACGAAGTTTTTCGATAGTGGCCACAATCTTGGCGGCTTCTGCCTCATTGAGCAGATGCGGGTCTTCCTTGAGCGCCGATTCGGTCGCTTCCAGCATGCGCTGCGCTTCAACCTGCGCTTCCTTGAGCGCCCGGTTGATCGCATCGTCCTTGGCGTGAGTCATCGAATCCTTGAGCATGCCGGCAATTTCGTCGTCAGAAAGCCCATAGGATGGTTTGACGACAACACTGGATTCGATACCCGTCGTTTGCTCACGCGCCGAAACCGACAGCAGGCCATCGGCGTCAACCTGGAATGTGACCCGAATGCGCGCTGCACCCGCCACCATTGGCGGAATACCGCGCAAATCAAAGCGGGCCAGCGAACGACAGTCGCTGACCAATTCGCGCTCACCCTGAACGACGTGTATCGCCATCGCCGTCTGTCCATCCTTGAAGGTGGTGAACTCCTGGGCACGCGCCGTCGGGATGGTGGAATTTCTTGGAATAACCTTTTCAGTCAAGCCGCCCATCATCTCCAGCCCGAGTGATAGCGGAATGACGTCAAGTAGCAGCCAGTCATCCTTGCCCGTCTTGTTGCCGACCAGCAGATTGGCTTGCGTTGCGGCACCCAGGGCAACCACCTTGTCGGGATCGAGATTGGTCAGCGGTTCCTGGCGGAAAAAATCGCCCACCGCTTTTTGTACTTGCGGCATACGTGTCGCGCCACCCACCATGACGACACCTTTGATCTCCTCAACGCGCAAACCGGCATCACGCAAGGCTTTCTTGACCGGTTGCAGCGTTTTCGAGATCAGGGTTTGGGCGATGGACGCAAAGGTCGCCACATCCAGCTTCAAATCAACGATTTCGCCGGTCGAAAGATTGGCTGAAATCGGTGCTTCCGGGTTGTTGGTCAGGAATTCCTTGGCTTCACGGCAGCGCATCATCAACAGACGCGCATCCTCTGCCGACAATGGTTGCAGCTTGCCTTGCTCGATCACCCAGCAAAAAATCCGGTGATCAAAATCGTCGCCACCCAGTGCGGAATCGCCACCGGTGGACATGACCTCAAAGACACCCTTGGTCAGTTTGAGGATGGAGATATCGAAGGTGCCGCCGCCCAGGTCATAAACGGCATAAACGCCTTCGGCTGAATTATCCAGGCCATAAGCAATTGCCGCTGCTGTTGGCTCGTTGAGCAGGCGCAACACGTTCAAACCCGCCAAACGCGCCGCATCCTTGGTCGCCTGACGTTGGGCGTCATCGAAATAGGCCGGCACGGTGATGACGGCACCGACCAACTCACCACCGAGTGCGGCTTCCGCCCGGTCACGCAGGTTTTTCAGAATTTCAGCCGAGACCTCCACCGGGCTTTTGATGCCGGCCAAGGTCTTGACCTTGACCATGCCCGGTGCCTCAATGAACTCATAGGGCATCGACTCAATGTGGGAAATATCCTTCAGCCCACGCCCCATGAAGCGTTTGACAGAAACAATGGTATTTCGCGGGTCGACCGCCTGCCGTGTCTGGGCACCGTAACCGACATCGGTGCTACCGTCCGCGTGATAGCGGACCACAGACGGCAGCAACGGCCGGCCCTGATCGTCGCTCAGGCAAATAGCAATGCCACTGCGTACGGTCGCAACCAGCGAGTTGGTGGTACCCAGGTCGATACCAACGGCGAGCTTGTGCTCATGGGGTGCGGGCGCCTCACCGGGCTCAGCAATTTGAAACAAGGCCATTTTTACTCTTCCAGCGACGCCAGCGCGTCGTCGATTTCATGCAAAAGTTTTTCCAGAAACAACAAGCGGCGAACCCGATCGGTGGCAGAAACAAAATCACCCGAAGCATCCAGCAATTCGCCAAGCTCTTCATAGCGACTGTTGATGTCAGCCCGCAACCGATTGTGCAGATGCTCCAACTCGTGATGATCGCCGCCCTGGCGAGCCTCCATCACCGCCTCCCGCCATTCCATCTGCTCGATCAGAAAATCCGCTGGCATCGCGGTATTGCTTTCTGCTTGAATGTCATGGCCGGATAACTGCAACAAGTAGGTTGCGCGTTTTAGCGGCTTTTTAAGCGTCAGGTAGGCCTCGTTGGCATGCGTTGCCTGCTGCATCGAAAGCCGCCGAGCCGCTTCACCGGCATTGACGAAGCGATCCGGATGAACCTGCGCCTGAATATCGCGGTAACGGGAATCCAGATCGCTCAAATCCAGCTGGAATGCCCGGTTCATCGAGAACAGGGCAAAATGATCCGCTTTGAAATCCATCAGACGTTAAACGACTCGCCGCAGCCGCACTGGTCCTTGACGTTCGGGTTATTGAACTTGAAACCTTCGTTCAGGCCCTCACGGGTGTAATCGAGTTCCATGCCTTCCAGATAAGGCATGCTCTTGGCGTCAACAAAAACCTTGACGCCATTAGTCTCGAAAACCATATCCTCGGGGCTCACCTCGTCGACAAATTCCAGCTTGTACGCCATGCCGGAACAGCCGCTGGTGCGCACACCAAGGCGCAGGCCAACACCCTTGCCTCGTTTGGTCAAATAGTTGGCGACGTGTTTCGCCGCTTTGTCGCTCAAGGTGACTGCCATGATTACTCCCCGTGCTTTTTCTTGTAATCCGCCACGGCTGCCTTGATGGCATCCTCGGCAAGAATCGAACAGTGAATTTTAACCGGCGGTAGCGCCAGCTCTTCAGCAATTTCAGTGTTTTTGATCGACAAGGCCTGATCAACCGTCTTGCCCTTGACCCATTCGGTCACCAGCGAAGAGGACGCAATAGCCGAGCCGCAACCATAGGTTTTGAACTTGGCATCTTCGATAACACCGGCCTTGTTAACCTTGATTTGCAGCTTCATCACATCGCCGCAGGCAGGGGCACCGACCATGCCGGTACCAACGCCGTCATCATCCTTGCCGAAGGTGCCAACGTTACGTGGATTCTCATAATGATCAATGACTTTGACGCTATAGCTCATGTTGTTTCTCCTAAATTCAGTTATTGGTTGTTAGTCGGTAGTCGCTAGCAAACAGTTGCTACCGACTAATAACTTACGACTACCTACTCAATGTGCAGCCCATTGAACGGTACTGAGATCAATACCATCCTTGAACATTTCCCACAGCGGAGAAAGTTCGCGTAATTTGCCAACTTTTGCTTTCAATAAGTTGATTGCATAGTCAATTTCTTCCTGGGTCGTAAAACGACCAATGCTGAAACGAATCGAACTGTGCGCCAATTCATCATTACGCCCGAGCGCGCGCAGCACGTAGGACGGTTCCAGGCTGGCCGAGGTACAAGCTGAGCCGGAAGACACGGCCAGATCCTTGATCGCCATGATCATCGACTCACCTTCAACATAGGCAAAGCTGATATTCAGGTTATGGGCGACGCGGTGTTCGAGATCGCCATTGACGAAGGTCTCTTCCATATCCTGCAAGCCCTTGAGCAGCCGATCACGCAAGGCGCCAACCCGCTTGTTTTCTTCAGCCATTTCTTCTTTGGCCAGACGGAAGCATTCACCCATACCCACGATCTGATGGGTCGGCAACGTCCCCGAGCGGAAGCCGCGCTCATGGCCACCGCCATGCATTTGCGCTTCAAGACGGATACGCGGCTTGCGGCGAACATAGAGCGCACCAATACCTTTCGGGCCGTAAGTCTTGTGAGCGCAGAAGCTCATCAGATCGACCTTGAGCTTGCTCAGATCAATGTCAACCTTGCCGGTTGCCTGCGCCGCATCGACGTGGAAAATCACACCCTTCTCGCGGCAGATTTCACCGAGTTCGGCAATCGGCTGAATGACGCCCACTTCGTTATTGACGAACATCACCGAGGCCAAAACCGTATCCGGGCGAATCGCTGCCTTGAAAACCTCGATATCGAGCAGACCGTTTTCCTGAACATCAAGATAGGTCGCTTCAAATCCCTGGCGCTCCAGCTCACGCACCGTATCAAGCACTGCTTTATGCTCGGTTTTTACCGTGATGATGTGCTTGCCTTTGGTGCCGGCATAAAAATTGGCCGCACCTTTAATGGCGAGGTTATTGGATTCGGTAGCGCCAGACGTCCAGACGATTTCCTTGGGATCGGCACCCACCAGACCAGCGACCTGCTCACGCGCCTCTTCAACCGCCGCGTCAGCCACCCAGCCAAAGCTGTGCGAGCGTGAGGCGGGATTGCCAAAATGCTCACACAAGTAGGGAATCATTTTTTCCGCCACACGCGGGTCGACCGGAGTGGTTGCCGAGTAATCCAGGTAAATGGGGAGTTTCATCTTTTTTTCTCGCTCAGTCGGATTGTTCAGACAGCAATCGCCGTCAGCCCTTGCAAGCGTCCGACAGTAAGCTGCAAGGCGTTGATAAATTGGTTAATTTCAGTTTCAGTATTACCTGCCCCAAGGCTCACCCGCACTGCACCACGGGCAATTTCCGGCGCCACTCCCATCGCTCTCAAGACATGCGAAGGTTCCGGATTGGCACTGGAACATGCCGCCCCACTAGCCACTGCAAAGCCTTCCCGGTCCAGTTTACCGACCAGCGTTTCACCATCAATATCCGGAAAAGCGAAGTAGCTGGTATTTGCCAAACGACTGGCCTCAGTTGCAAAAATTCGGGCACCCAACGTTACCAGCCCACTTTCCAATTTCACCTGCATGGCTCGTAAGCGCAGTGATAGTTCGGCAACCCGTTGCGCCGCAAGTTCCGCCGCAATACCAAATCCGACGATTGCCGGCACGTTTTCAGTCCCTGAATGCAGGCCGCGTTCATGGCCACCGCCGGCAATCAGCGGTTGCAACTCAACCCGTTTATCGAGCACCAGCGCCGCGGCACCTTTGGGGCCACCCGCTTTGTGTGCCGAGAGCGTCATGGCATGGACACCAGAAGCATTCAGGACGCGAAAATCAATCGGCAATTTACCCAGCGCCTGGACGGCATCGGTATGAAACCAGCCACCGATGGCCTTGGCGGCACTAGCCAGCGCCGCGACATCTTGCACAACACCGGTTTCGTTATTTGCCGTCATCACCGAAATCAATTTGGGTTTGACCAACAAGGCTTCGGCGTAATCGGCCAAATCCAGCCTTCCAGCGCCGTCGACCGCAAGATGCCGCACTTGCCAGCCCTGCCCGGCCAATTGCGCTGCCGGCTTGAGGATACAAGGATGCTCGGTCGCACCCACGGCGATCAATCCCGGCTTCAAGGAAGCGGCAGCACCTTTCAGAAAAAGATTATTGGTCTCACTGCCGCCGCTGGTGAAAACGATTTCCGTCGGATGCGCATTAACTGCCGCCGCGACTTGTTGACGCGCCTCATCAACCGCACGCCGAGCCGCCCGGCCAAATTCGTGCCGGCTGGACGCATTGCCGAACTGGCTTTCGAGCCAGGGCAGCATGGCCG
>Ga0209480_10000798_pt1 | contig 24359 bp, 23 predicted proteins | sample JI61114C2DNA_FD_187501 | JGI IMG/M metagenome (GOLD analysis project Ga0209480, IMG submission 187501) | Wastewater effluent complex algal communities from Wisconsin, to seasonally profile nutrient transformation and Carbon sequestration -... | ecosystem: Engineered > WWTP > Effluent > Algae... | reverse complement strand
TTCACCCTCTACATATATCACGCAATCTCCAAGGCCTTCAAAGAAAGCTGTTTGTACAGAATCCGAAAGGCGAAAGGTTAGGTCTTCATCTTTTGCATTAACGGCAGCACGATCAATAAGAATTTCAAATTCTGATTCCGGAGTTTTTTCTTTAGCTGATTTCTTCTTTGCCTTGCCTTCTGATTTGGCAGCTTCAATCAACTCTTCAATAAACTTTACCTCACCATCTAATAGCACCCGCGTATAGCCTTTACTCAAAAGCAAATTCAATTCATCAACAAACTTGCGCCCCTTCATTACCTTAAGCGCGCAGGCAATCATAATTCGAGTGCCTTCCTTCTTTTTATTGATAAAATCTACTACATCAGTAACCGTATCGCGTTTTACTTCTTGCCCACTAGTTGGCGAATAGGTTTTGCCAATGCGTGCAAAAAGCAATTTCAGATAATCATAAATCTCGGTGGTGGTTCCAACGGTTGATCTTGGATTTCGGGTATTAACTTTCTGTTCTATGGCAATGGCGGGGGATACCCCACGGATGTAATCAACTTCGGGTTTTTCCATGCGGCCGAGAAATTGGCGAGCATAGGAACTTAAGCTTTCAACATACATCCTTTGCCCTTCAGCAAACAGCGTATCAAAAGCCAGTGATGATTTGCCCGAACCAGAAAGACCTGTTACAACTACGAGTTTGTTTCGGGGAATGGCAACACTCAGATTTTTTAGATTATTTACGCGCGCACGCTTAATAATAATGAACTCTCTTGGGTCGAGGTCGTCTAGATAAGAATCGTTTGGTGTTGGCTGCATCGAGAAACCGCAAAAGTAAAAAAACAAAGCCCCCTGTCCTATAAAGGATTCAAACCAAAGTTGAATCTTTCGTTAGTTGAGAGTTCGGCAACAAAAAACACTATCCATTAAACAGATAGTGTTTTTAAATAGAACTTCTAATTCGATTAATTATCGAAATCAGGATCGTAGCTGGCTTCTTTGGCAGAATCACCTTCATTATCAAAATCACCACCGCTGTTGTCGAAATCATCGCGGCTTGATGCCCCGCCCCCTTCATCTTCGTTGTCAAATTCCTCCTTTTCACTAGAATCGACATCATACCCACCATTGCTATTTTTGGTAGCTGGTACCTTAACAAGATAGATTGAGTCCTCTGTTTCTAATGGGAAAACAAATATGGGTTCCTTTTTCGCATTCATTATGCGGGTAATGTTGCCATCGTATCCATTTGGATATTGGTCTTTTAATAGTTCCCTGAGGTCTTCGGTCAGGTTTTCTAAACTTTTGATTACTCTTTTTTTCGCTACTGCCATTGTTGTTAAAAATCGGCCTCAAATAGCTAAAGAAAATTGATATGAGGCAACTTTTTTTAAAGTTTTTTTTGCCCTTTTAATCTTTCTTTACTATTTTTCATTTCTCAAACAATTAATTTAACCCACATACTATCGACCGAGACATCTACGTTACCTAAACGACAGTAAGATGATTGACAGCAGATTCAGCGACAGCCAATTGGTTTCGCTCTATCAAACCGGTAACGAAGAGGCGTTTGAGATGCTACTTCACAGACACAAATCCCGTATTTATACGGCCATTTACATGATTGTAAAAGATCGCTACGAAGCAGAGGACCTATTGCAGGACACCTTTATTAAGGCGGTAAATACAATTAAAGGCGGCCGATATAACGAAGAAGGTAAATTTTTGCCTTGGGTAAGTAGAATTGCCCACAACCTGGCCATTGACCATTTTCGTAGAAAGAAGCGCTACCCCGAAATTATTCTGGAAGATGGCAGCCGGGTTTTTGACTCCATGCAGTTTTCAGAAGACTCTTTTGAAAGCAAGCAATTGATGCGGGACACTAAATCGCTCTTGCGCGATTTAGTTAAAGAATTGCCAGAAGAGCAAAAGCAAGTTTTAATTATGCGCCATTATCTGGAAATGAGTTTTCAGGAAATTGCAGACCGCACTGGTGTTAGCATTAACACAGCTTTGGGTCGCATGCGTTATGCCCTTATTAACCTTCGTAAAAAAATGACTAAAAATAATATTGCCTATGACAAAGACTTTTACCCAAGACGATCTGATCAGGTTTCTATACCACGAGACCTCGGAAGAGGAGACGAAGGAGATTAACAAAGCACTCCTTTGCGATAATGTGCTGCTGGCGCAGTACAAGGAATTGAATGCAGTAAGCAAACAATTAAACACCTTAAAGCTGGAGCCGTCTCAAGCATCAATTCAAAATATTTTGAATTATGCGCATGGACTACAAGAGCAACATTGATCTACTTTAACTATTTAGACTAAAGGTCTCCTCAAAAGGGAGGCCTTTTTGTTTGCCGTTACAACTCATCCTACTTAAAATACAATTCGGTAAACATAATATTGGCTCCCGAATATTGGGGCCTACCTTTGATTCATGAACATTGAAAAGATTTTATCGGTCATGCTTGTGATGCACATTGCTGGCGGAACCATTGCCCTTATCAGCGGACTTGTAGCCATGCTGACTTTGAAAGGAAGCAAAACGCATAGGCTGGCTGGCAAAATTTATTTTTGGGGAATGACTGCAGTATTTATTGGAGCGCTTTTTACGGCTATCGGGCATCATAAAGATTTTCTGTTGATGGTGGCGTTTTTCAGTTACTACATGACCGTGCGCGGCTATCGGGTTTTATATCTTAAAAAACTTTATCAAGGACAGAAGGCTAAACCGTTGGACTGGCTCATTACGATTGTCTCGGGAGCTTTTCTTTTTTCGCTTGTGGCGTGGGGCGGTTGGGCAATTTGGAATGGATCCGGAATGGGTATAGTTGCTATTGCATTTGGCCTGTTGGGATTGAGTTTCTTCATCAGCGATGTAAATCAATTCTTTAATCCACCCAAAGAAAAAATGCATTGGTGGTATGGCCACATCAGCAGCATGGGCGGCAGTTACATTTCTGCCGTTACGGCCTTTGTTGTAGTAAACATTCAACTACCACAATTTCAATGGGCGCTGTGGATACTGCCAGGAATTATTGGTGGAGTAATAATTGGACGTACAATTAGAAAATATAAGATGAAGTTTAGTGTTGCAACAAACTCATAATTCAACAATAGAAATATTTCTCCATCTCACTTTAACACCACCGCCATCATGAATTTGCAAAGCGATTTTCCCGCCTCGCGAACCGATCTTGTCATCCGTAAGCGTAATCATTTGTTCGCCATTTAGCCAGGTAGTAACCTCATTACCCTTTACCCTTACTTTCATCGCATTCCATTCTCCTTCTTTCAATACCTTTTCTTTATCGGCTGTTGGTTGAATAAGCCAACCTCTTCCATACGATTCATAAATCCCGCCACTGTGCATATTCATAGGAGCTACTTCTGCTTGCCATCCATTAACCTTGGTCCCTTCTATCTGCGAATGAAAAAACACGCCACTATTTCCGTTTGATTCTTGCTTGAATTCAAGTGTGATTTCAAAATCTTTATATTCTTTATCGGTGGCGAAATACCCATATTGCTTATCGGGTCCGCTTTCGCAGATGAGTTCTCCCTTTTCCACATACCATTTTTCGGTTCCGTAAATCTTCCAGCCAGTTAAATCCTTACCATTAAAAATTGATTTCTTTTTCTGCGCATTAGCATCTAGCAGAAAAACCAAAAGCACACAAACTACCAATAAGCCTTTTTTCATACGTTGTAGATTTTTTTCTAAGATATGAAAAATAAAAAACCTAAAACCCGAGCGGCATTTGTTAATTTTAATTGCTTAACTAAAATCTTTATGAGGTTATTAACAGTTGTTATGTTTGGTTTGCTGATTGCCTGCACCAGTAAAACCAATTTAAATAATGAAGTTGATTCTGTTGCAGAAACAAGTTCTGCCTTCAAGCTTTCTGATCTTTCGGGCACCTGGCACATGCTTACCTTAGAAGATAATGAATGGGTGCTTTTTACTGCCTGCGATGCTGATAATACTACCGTTACCATTAAAGGCGACTCCATTATTATTGGTTGGGGGCAGGATGCGACTGGTGGAAAAATTGAATCGTGGTCGGTAGAAAATGATAAGATATCTTTAGTTGTAAATGATTCCTACCAAACCAATGTGTATCAGGCGTTAAGCTCTGATGATGGGTTGATGCAATGGTGGCTTTGGGAAGATTCTGAAGAGCCTGCATACTTTGTTCATGATCGGGATAAAAGTACTTACCCGATTATCAAGCAACCCTGCAAAGAATGTTGGGAAGATTGTGATGAAGAAGTAAAGTAATTCCTCAAAAAATGTTTGACCTTATGAGGCTAGAACATTTCGTTTACTTTCTTTTGCAGCGTGAAAGTTTTAATCCTGCATCAGCACTTCAATACCCCACAAAAAGGGGGTGCCATTCGTTCTTATTATCTCGCCAAAGCACTTGTTGTTAGAGGGCTGGAAGTGATTGTGCTAACGACTCACAACGAAGCATCTTATAAAAAGGAAAATGTTGAAGGCATTGAGGTTCATTACCTACCTATTGGGTATGACAATCGGTTTGGATTTGTAGCTCGAAGCTGGTCGTTTATAAAATATGTGGATGGTGTGCTTAGCTTGGCAAAACAATTTCAGGATGTAAATTATTGTTATGCGATTTCGGTTCCGCTTACGGTTGGGCTTGCCGCGATGCGTATTAAAGCACGGTATAAAATTCCTTATATTTTTGAAGTAGGCGATTTGTGGCCCGAAGCCCCCATTCAAATGGGATTTGTAAAAAACTATTTCTTCAAGCAGGCCTTATATACGCTGGAGAAGAAAATTTATAAATCGGCACAAGCCATTGTAGCATTATCACCGGCCATTCAATCTGCCATTGAAGAAAAGGTACCGGGCAAACCTATTCACCTGATTCCCAACATGGCGGATTGTGATTTTTACTTTCCTGAAAGTAAAAAATCGGAACTTGAGGCAAAGTATAATGTGCAAGACAAGTTTGTTATCTCTTACTTAGGCGCTATTGGAGTTGCTAATGGCTTAGATTATTTTTTGATGTGCGCTCGCGAATCACGCAAAAGAAGTTTGCCCATTCATTTTTTTATTTGTGGCGATGGTGCTGAGGCAGATTGGTTGAAGAAGAGTGCTCATCAACATGAATTAAACAACCTTACGTTTTTGCCTTTCACTAACCGCGAGGGCGTGCGCGAGGTTATGAATGTTACAGATGCTTCATTTATTTGCTACAAGCCAGTGCCCATTTTGGAAACGGGTTCGCCTAATAAATATTTTGATGGCCTGGCCGCAGGTAAAATGATCATCGTAAACTTTGGAGGTTGGATTAAAGAGGAGATCGAAGAAAACAACTGTGGGGTCTATGTGAATCCACATGAGCCCGCTGATTTTATAAGAAAAATCGCGCCTTATCTGTCAAGCCCACAACTCCTTTCCGAATCTCAAAAGGCATCGCGGCAACTAGCAGAGCAAAAGTATTCGCGTAAGCTGTTGTCCGAAAAATTCAGTGACATCTTTAAATAAGTTATAGCAGCCCTTGTTCCTGTAACTTTAACTTCAGGCTTTCATGGTTAGCCCAAAACTTTCTTTCTACTTCCTTCAATAGCTCTTTAAACTCTGGCGATTTTTCTATTTCTGTAAGCTCCGGACCTTTATCCATAAACAAAATAACCCAGTATTGAATATTATCTTCTTTGGTAAATAACCTAAGGTGCTCAAGGGCTTTAGTACGATCGTTTATTTGACAATAGTAAATAGCTAGGCCTACGTTTTTGTATGCAGTTTCATCAGTGTCGAGATATCGCCTGTACCTTTCGTAGAATTCTTTTGCCTTTCCCGCTTCGCCCATTTTTTCATATACCCGACCGATGACCAGGTTTTCATGTTCAAACACATCCAGTTTTTGTCTCTCTCGGTATTGGTTAAATCTTTTATAATACTTAAAGGCAGTATCATACTCTTCAAGATAATAGCTCACTTTGCCAATATCCTGCAGAATATCAAATCGATTCGTGTCTCTTCTAAACTCTGTTTGCAAAAGTTGTCGCGTGTGTTTGAGATCACCCTCTTTGGCATATAACACAAACGCTCGTACATACCTTGAGAAAGCATTGTCAGGATAGAAGGCAAGTGATTTATCAATGTGCTCAAGTGCCTCATCTACAAAACCGGTTTGTATTAGTGCATTACCCAAACGTAAATGAGTATAACTAATAGAAACAGAATCACCTGAGTTAGCATCCAGCCGTAACCCTTTTAATGCATACTCGAGATATTTACCAGTGTTCGGTAAATTATTTGCGTAAAAATCGGCCAGCAAGCCTATAATCTCAGTGGAGTTCGGATTGTATTCCAGACCTTTCTCCAAATAAGGCAACGCTTCTTTATATTCCTTTCTTAACAGATAATACATTGCTTTTGCTGTTAGACTTTCAGCAAGCCTGGAATCATTTAGTAATGCTTTGTCGGCATATGTTCCAAGCTGATCCAGATGAGGTTTTTCAGCGTGGTAAAGATCCAGGTAATAACAAGCCATGCCCGCGCAGGCATAAGCAAGAGAAAATGTCCTGTCTTTTATAATAGCTTCATCAAAAAGGACGATTGAATTTTTCAGATTAGCATCGCCACCTTTTTTTAACAAATCAACACCCTTCAAAAACAAGTCATAGGCTTCCAGATTTAGCGTTGGAATTTTTTGAATTCGATTTTTTTCATCGGGCGTAATGATGGCATTTATCTCTCCAGCAATATCGCTTGAGATTTCTTGCTGCAGCGCAAAAATATCTATGGCTTCGCGTCTGTATTGCTTGCTCCACAAGTGCCTGTCGCTTGCACCATCAATCAATTGAATGTTTAATAGAATTCGTTCTCCTATTTTCTGACCGCTGCCCTCTACAAGATACGTTACATTCAACTCCTTAGCCATTTCTGGAATGGTTTTATCGGTGTTGCGATATTTTTCAGCCGAAGTGCGACTCAACACTTTAAGATCTTTTATCTTTTGAAGATTGTTAAGAGTAGCTTCCATCAAACCATTGATGAGGTAAACATTAGTGGAATCGTTGCTATCATTTTTGAAGGGAAGCACCACAATTGATTTTTCATTCACAATCGTTTCTTGCTTAACCAATCGCGGATATAAAAACCAAACAGCCACAACAGCAGCTATCGATAAAATCGCAACAATAATAAGTTGAGGTTTTTTGTTATTGGATGGTGGAAGCGCAACTGGTATTGGCTCCTGATTTATATTTCTTTTGCCAACTTCACCAGGCGGATAACCATAATATTCGCGAAAGCACTTAATAAAATAAGAGGTGCTGTTAAACCCAACCTGATGTGCCACCTCCGAAACATTATGAGAACCCGAACGCAGCAGATCCATACCGCGCTTTAATCTTACCTGACTGATAAGTTGACTCACCGAAAGATTTGTAGCCTTCTTCACTTTGCGGAGGAGATTGGAGCGACTCATACTCAGCGCATCGGCCAATTCAGAAACTCCAAACTGCTCGTTGGCCAGATTTTTTTCAATCGTGGCCGTTAGCTGGTTCAGAAATTCAGAGTCCAATGGTGATGAATCGGTCATGTCGTAAAGTCCAAGGTGGTGATTTGCATCAAAAGTTACATCGCTGCGTGATTTTTTATACTGATTCCCGCAAAATTAACGGTTTTATCCGCATTAGTACTTATCCGACAGGCAAGGACTGCCGTTCCTTTGCTTCATTAAGACAAACAAAAAATTTAAACACAAACAACTTATGAAAACCCTTAACACTCCCTTTTACCTGTTGGTAATAATCTTACTTGTAGCGTCTTGTACCGCTAAGGAAACAGCTAACACAACAGCCAAAGCTCCTGACATTGACATTCACACCGCAGTAATCTCTGGTAACATGGAAGCTGTAAAACAACACATCGCAGCGGGTAGCGATTTAAATGTGCGCGATCCATTTGGAGGTTCCAGTCCATTAATTAGTGCTGCTGTATTCGGAAAGCCCGAGATAGCCAAAGTATTGATTGATGCCGGAGTAGATCTGAATTTTCAAAACAGTGATGGCTCAACGGCATTGCATACTGCCGCTTTCTTTTGCCGACCAGAAATTGTAAAACAGTTGCTTGAGAAGAATGCAGATAAGACAATCAAGAATAAATATGGTGCTACTGCTTTCGATAATGTTGCTGCTCCTTTTGCTGATATGAAAGATGCTTATGATATGATGGGCAATGTGCTTGGCCCCATGGGTCTTAAGCTGGATTATGTATACATCGAAAAAACACGCCCTGAAATTGCTGAGATGCTGAAATAAGTTGCTCGTTGATGGTTGTTTGTTGTCAGGCGATTAACGAACAACCATCATCCAACAACTAATAGATAACCAACTATCCAACAAAAAAATGAGACGATACGATATTGATTGGCTCCGGGTAATTGCCATTGGGTTACTTTTAATCTATCACGTGGCCATTGGCTTTCAATCGTGGGGTGCGATGATCGGATTCATCACTACATCCAAACCCTGGACTGCATTGTGGACACCCATGGCTATGTTAAATCTATGGCGCATACCACTCTTATTTTTTGTTTCGGGCATGGGTGTTTATTTCGCTATGCAAAAGCGCAACTGGAAACAACTTATTACCGAACGCACCCTGAGAATTTTGCTGCCGTTTGTGTTTGGCATGTTTGCGATTGTTCCACTGCATATATTGATATGGCGATCTTATTCCAAGATGGAACTTCGTTACACCTATGACCCAGGTCATTTGTGGTTTCTGGCTAACATTTTTATTTACGTATTGTTGCTATCGCCAATACTATTTTTTTTGAAGAAAAATGAGAACGGAAAAATTGTGCGAGCCATTAAAAGTATCTTCAGCACTCCACTCGGCTTACTCGTTGTTATAGCGGCATTCATTGCTGAGGTGTGGACAGTTAAACCAATACCGTATGAATTATATGCCATGACTTGGCACGGATTCTTTCTGGGACTATTGGCCTTCTTTTTTGGATTTTGTTTTGTTTTGAGTGGTGATGCTTTCTGGCAAATGCTGGTAAGATGGCGTTGGCTATTATTGCCCATCGCTATTGGGTTGTTCGTTTTGCGAATAAACTATTTTGGAATAAACACACCCGCCTATCTGATCGTACTTGAATCGCAAGTCTGGATTTTTAGCGTGCTGGCATTTGGTCATAAGCACCTCAACCAGCCTGGAAAAGTATTGCGTTACCTAAGCCCTGCTGCCTACCCGGTTTACATTCTCCATATGCTTTTCCTTTACTTAGGCTCTGCTTTAATTTTTCCATTAGCCATTCCTGTAAAGATTCAGTTTATTCTTGTCCTGTTGTTTACACTTTCCGGATGTATGCTTTCGTATGAGGTTATCAAGCGAGTAAAATGGCTGCGCTTTCTATTTGGTATGAAATTGAATTCAGTAGAAAAATAAACTCAACATGATCTCGGTGTGTATACTCTTACAATCCTAGATTTGTTGTTTCCTTTGAGGACACAGACCAAGGTTGAGAAGAATCCAAGGCGAATGCTTCAAAGACAAACTGAGAATTATTGACATGATTATTCAAAACAGCACCCTTACCGATTTACAAGAAATTTTTGCTTTATATAAAACGGCTACTGAATATCAAAAAGTAAAATTTCCCAGCAATCAATGGCCTGTATTTAGTCAGGAGTTAATTGAGACAGAAATAGGTGAGAACAAGCAATGGAAATTAGTGGAGGAAAACAAAATTGCTTGTATATGGGCACACACATTTAGCGATCCACAAATTTGGGAAGAGCGCGATGCTGACCCGGCCATTTATATTCATAGAATTGCCACCAACCCAACTTTTCGTGGGCGGAATTATGTTTCCGAAATTGTAAAGTGGTCGCGCAAGTTTGCAAAACAAAATGAAAAGAAATTTATTCGCCTGGATACCTGCGGTGATAATAAAACGCTAATTACTCATTATACTAATTGTGGATTTGAGTTTTTAGGAATGAAGCGCTTAAGCAATTCTGACGGTTTGCCTCGTCATTATCTTAATGCGGAGGTGTGTTTTTTTGAAATTAAGTTGAACGCTTAGGAGTCACTCCTCTTGGTCTATTTCCACGAACAAAAAATTTTAGCGTTCTGCAGAGACAGAACTGCGATTGGGGATAATCCATTTTAATTTAACTTTACAACATGGGGCCCATGGAATCAATAGAGAAAAGGATAAGTGACTTCAAAAATGAAGGAAGAAAAATGTTTACCAGTTCTTCATTCCAGTCGCATAGCCTGGTGCTGCTCCATATATTGAGCCGAATCGATAATACCATACCCGTATATTTTATAAATACGGGTTATCATTTTACAGAAACATTGTTGTTTAGAGATGAAGTGGCAACTTCCTTTGGATTGAATGTAATTGATTTAAAATCGGATGTGCCCAAGTTTATGCAACGCGATAGTGAGGGCAAATTATTATTTGCTTCCGACCCTGATCATTGTTGTTATCTTAATAAAACTCAACCGATGGATGGTATTCTTCGATCGCATGATGTTTGGATTAATGGCGTTCGTGCTGATCAAAGTTCTGTGCGGGCATCCATGAAGGAAATCCAACCCTCCATACATGGAACGGTTCGGTATCATCCCATGTTAGCTTGGACTTCAAAAATGATTTGGGAGTATCGCACAGAACATAAACTTCCCACACATCCATTAGAAAAAAAAGGATATATCAGTATCGGGTGTGAACCTTGTACCCGTAGAATCAATCCTTCCATGCAAGAACGAGAGGCTCGGTGGTATGGACTGAAAAAAGTTGAGTGCGGATTGCATACCGATTTGGTTGTAAAATAATTTAAATTGAATTCGATGAAGATATTGGTTACAGGCGGGGCTGGTTATATTGGGACTCCTTTAACAGATTTGTTATGCGCCAATCCAAATGTGGAACAAGTAGTTGTTTATGATAATCTAAGCCGACCCAATTATAACTTATTCATTGGCGTTAAAAAACCTGGTTATGAAAAACTAAAATTTATAAAAGGAGAATTGTTGGATACGCGAAGACTCAGGAATGCACTAAAAGGTGTTGATGTTGTCTATCATTTAGCCGCACGCGTAACAACACCCTTCGCTAATACGGATGCACATTTATTTGATCAAGTTAATAACTGGGGAACTGCAGAATTAGTGTATGCCTTGGAGGATAATCCAGTAAAGAAAATTATCTATACCAGTAGCGGAGGCGTATATGGATCGTCAACTGAGCCAGTCGATGAATCTTTCGAGCCTAATCCAAAATCATTTTATGGGATCTCAAAACTTCGGGGCGAAGAGCATGTGCGCAGACTTAGTGGAAAGATTCCCTACTATATTTTCCGGTGTGGGAATGTTTTTGGATACAATAGAAGTATGCGCTTCGATGCTGTTATTAATAAATTTATTTTCGAAGCTAATTTTGAAAAACGAATAACTATTCATGGCGATGGGGAACAGGCGCGTTCATTTATTAATGCTGATGTAGTGGCGCAAGCCTTGGCCAATGCATTAGATTCCGAATTATCTGATGGAACCTATAATCTGGTAGACAAGAATTATAAAGTCATGGATATTGTTGATGCGCTCAAACAACTTATGCCTGATCTGGAATTTATACTGATTAATCAGTACGTGAAGCTAAGTGAGTTAAATATCAAAAAGAATGATCACGTCAATCAAACACTAGGAATAACAAACGAGTCCACTCTATTGGATGACCTTAAATATTTTTTGGAGAAATTCAGGTTTTGACCACTCCTCGGTTTGTATCCTTACAGTTAAAATTCAATAGAAAAATTGCCCTTACTCACTTTTGAATTAATTTGATTAAAATCGACAATTGTTTATTTTTATTTCTAGCCAATAAACAAGTATGATAATTTACGGATGGAATACAAAAAACATTAAGCAGGCACCACTTGAAATTTATGAATGCCCTAGCTGCAAGGAAAACAAATCAGTTATAGCAGTCTTTGCTTATTACGTTCATATTTTTTGGATTCCTCTTTTCCCATACAAAAAGACCATACAAATTACCTGCACGAATTGCCAACTACAAACAGAAGAAAAGGCAATGCCACCGGATTTGAAAGGAAAAATGAAGCTGCTAAAATCCAGCGTAAGTATTCCAAAATATCTGTTCGCGGGCCTTGGTGTCATAATTTTAATAATAGCTGGTTTTGTTTATAATGATATCAAGCAATCAAATCAAGAAGAAGTATTCATAAATAACCCGCAACCAGGCGATGTGTATATATTAAAAGATCTGAAAGAAAAATCTGCCTATAATCATTATCTAATGAAGGTTAATCAAGTAGAGACTGATAGCTTAGTTGTAGTGTTCAACGCGTATACTTACAATGGTTTAATTGACAAACTTGAAACAGCTGATGGCTTCTATGATATAAGTTATATTATTCACAGAGATAAACTGAAAGAGTTCAAAAATTCTGGCGAACTCAAGAAAGTACTCAGGGAATATACATCCACAGCCGGGTTCGATCGAATATTAGAATATAGTGAACCGGACTCATTAAAGATGGAATAAGCCAACTCTATTCCGTAACTCAATAAAAATTTTGAGTTCTGTTAAGGCACAGAACATGGATAATTAAAACTCAACTCTCCACTTGCTCGAAAATCTTTCCAGTCTTTTTATTTTTCAGAATTACTTTCTTAGCACCGTAGTGAGTTATTTCTTCTTTCACTAAATAATGATCGGCATCGTATTCAACCAAGTGACTGTCTTTGCTTACGCCAACTTTGCCACGCCAGATATCAAGTTTAATAGGCTCCCACTGTTTTGTCTTTACAGATTTATACGCAGCATCTAAAATTGAATTCACTACGTAGCCATCGTAAAAGGTTTCTTTTGGTTCAACTCCTTTCTCCATCGAATTAAACATATCCATAAACATGTGGTTGTAGCCTAATTCGTTCAATTCATCTCCAACCGGGAACAACCAACCTTTGTCACTCTCCGCTTTTTCTGCTACATAGTTTGCGGCCTTGCCGGTAGTAAACATCTCAAAGCCGGTACGTAAAAAACTATTTATCCAAATGGTGCCTTCCGTGCCCATCACTTCATCACGCAAATCGAGGCCACCGCGAAACGTCCAGCTTACTTCAAACTGTGCCATAGCACCGTTCTCATATTTTATTAATCCGATAGCATGATCTTCCGCATCGATTGGTTTCACTTGTGTATCGGCCCAGCACATTACCTCCACGGGTTTGATATCCTTACCGATGTAACTGCGCGTGATTTCTACGCAATGACAACCAAGGTCGAGCATGCATCCACCACCTGCTTGCTCAATATCCCAAAACCAATCGCTGTGCGGACCAGGATGCGTTTCGCGCGACTTCGCCCAAAGTATTCTGCCGAGGGCTCCATTCTTTACACTTTCGTGAGCTTTAATAAACTTAGGTGTGTACACTAAATCTTCCAGGTAGCCATTGAAGATGCCAGCCTTCTCAACCGCCAACAACATGCGCTTTGCTTCTTCGGCATTGCGGGCTAAGGGTTTGGTTGTCATTACTGCCTTTTTATGTTTACAACATAAGTTCACAGCCTCTTCATGCAAATTATTGGGTAAGGAAATACAGACCACTTCTACTTCAGGCCGATTGATTGCTTCCTCCATGCTAGTGGTAGAGAAGGCTACGCTGTAGTCAGCAGCAAATTTTTTTGCACTCTCTTCTCTACGTGAATAAATTGTTACGATTTTATCTTTACTTCTATATCCTTGTAATGAGTCGGCATAGAAGCGGCCGATAAAGCCTGAGCCAAGCATTGCGATTTTCATAATGGTAGTTTTATTAGTTAGCCGATGTAAGTAACATTAAACACATAGGCACATAGCAAACATAGTTTAAAATATTGTTTATAGCAGTTGAATGGTTAGTCGCTCTATGTGAGCTATGTTTCTATGTGTTTTTGCATTCATTATTTCAGGCAGTTTTAATTTCTTTTTTCTCATTGAAGAATAGAATAAAATAGATTAACACAGCCATAGCAATATAAGCAGGGATCATCCAAATAGATTGCCATTGGTACGCACCATCTATTGTGTAGTAATCGGCTGCTTCACCGGAAAAGAGTGTGCCTATCATCATGCCAACACCATACGTGGCAAAAGTAAAAAGTCCTTGAGCAGCATTTTTTATTTTCTCGCCTGCCTTTTTCTCGGTGTACATATACCCGGTTACAAAAAAGAAATCGTAACAAACCCCATGCAATACAATGCCACCGTAAAGCATCCAAATGCTGGTATCGATGTTACCATAAGCAAAAAATACATAGCGCAGTATCCAGGCAGCCATGCCCAGCAACAACATTTTCTTTACACCAATCTGATTGAATAAGAATGGAATTGCCAGAATAAATAGTCCCTCTGAAACTTGGCCAAAAGACATTTTAAAGGCCACGTTATTCATGCCCAACTCATTGAGAAACACGTTGGCAAAACCATAATAAAATGAAAGCGGAATGCAGACCAGAATTGCAGCAATAAAAAATATTAGGTACGGTTTGTCTTTAAAAAGCACAAGTGCCTCGGTGCCCAAGGCACTTTCTGAACTCTTGCCTTTTGGTGGGGTGTTGGGTAATACAAAACTTACGATACCCAATGTTAACGATGCAATCGCTGCCATCTGAAAGGTTAACGCAGAAGTATCCAAACCTAAAGAGCTTATCAGTACTCCAGCAAGAATCCAACCGACCGTACCAAACACCCGTATCCACGGAAATTGTTTTCCCGGATCAGTCATCTGCCCAAAGGCAATGCTATTGGATAAGGCAATGGTAGGCATGTAAAGCAACGAGTAAAATAAAATGATCCAATAAAACGCGGAGTTGTTTTCAACAACCGTTGCCATATAAAGCAAGACTGCGCCAACCAAATGAAGTGCGCCCAAAATTCGCTGAGCTGAAAAAAAGCGATCAGCAACCAGGCCAACAAAAAATGGTGAAATGATAGTTGCTATGGCAAGCGCGCTATAAGCCGCGCCTATTTGAGCGCCCGTTGCGCCCAGAAATTTAGACATGTAGGTGCCCATCGTTACATACCATGCCCCCCACGTAAAATATTCGAGGAACATCATAACGGAGAGCTTGGAGAACACAATGGGCTTCATGGTTTCTGTTTTAAGGTTATGCCACAAGGGCACTAAGACGCGAAGTTTTTTTAATATAGTTGTGTCTTAGTGACTTCGTGGCAATGCGAACGAATTGATTCAGAAGAAAGATAGAAACGGTTTGCCTAATTTGGAAGGGTGAACTTGTATTTTATCTAAGCGGCATTTTAAATAGTCGCTGGATTCTTGGTGCTGGTCTGTTTTACTTTTCGAGAGGTCGATACCCGGATTCATTAAAGATTTTTTTGGCATCGGCTTGTCCCATGATCTGCGGAAGCGTTAGCTCTGATTTTTTTTCTGCATAACTATCCACAATCTGCCAGCCCACCCATGTGCCAATGCGTCCCGGTGCTTGATCTCCAACTTCATACGTTTTAGGTCGTTCGCCAATAAAGCGCTCTTTCACTTTTGCATTGGTTGAAAAAAACGCTTCGTCTTCAACTAATCGTTTCCAAATCATATCCTGATTTGCTCTAGCCCCTCTAATCTCTTCGCCAGTATATCCAATCAGCACACTATCGGGCGTGCAGGGCATCATGTGCTTAGCAAAATAATAGGCTTTGCCATACGTAACCATATCGGCCAATACGGTACGATCGCTTAAATCGGTTTTATTGTAGCGGCTATCAATTCCATATAGGAGCATAATGGAGGGCACGATAAAATTCTTTTCGTATCTACGCAACATATATTCATACATGTTAGGGCGGTAGCGCGCCTTCGCGCCTAAATAATAATCCAACCCGATAATAATAAGCGAGTCGCTTACAAAAAGATCATTCTCAAGACCGGTGATTACGGTTTGAATTTTAGGTGTCTGAAAATCTGGATAATAATATTTTATGTTGGCGAAAGCTTTTGTGAGTTCGTCTTTTAGATAGTCGCCATTACCAAACACGGCTTTCGTTGCCATAAGCAACGTATCAAGATGAGGATTAGAAAATTTGGCATATTGTTGATTAATAAAAACGGAATCATCTGGGTAGGCACCACGATTAAACATAAAGTCGCGCATGGTGGTGTGATGCGAAAAGAAATTAACGAGCTGTGTTTTACTGGTTATGGCAGGCAAGGAATCTTCTAACGATTCAAACTGTAAATCAATAAAAATATCCTTTGTGTTTGGTATGAAAACACATTTTTCTTCAACCTTATCATTACATCCAAATAATAGTAAGAAAAAAAAAATTTTTAGGCGCGTGGATGATAAGACCATACAAAACAGAATAAAACCTAAATTTATTTATACTGATTCGTATGTTAAAAAGAATTGGGATTAAACAATGTACGGATATTTCTTAGTTTGGATTACCCACAGTGGTACAAGTTCCAACGCAATTATAAAGCCACCATGTTCCACAACCACTAACTGTTCTTTTGCAAACCTGATAGTCAACTGCGCAATCAGAAAATGGACAATCTTCAACAAGAACACCCTCAGGCCTAGCGCATGTACAATTTTCTTTGTCACCGGGCTCTACGTTGGTACTATTGTTTCGAGCGTTTTTGCTACTCTTTTTTATAAATTCCGATTCATCAAGGTAAAGAGTATTTAGCATAATTCTTATTCGTTTTTCGGAATATCCTAAATCTATTGCCTCGCCTTGCCAATTATTTATTGACGATTTAAATTCATCACTTTGAGAAATTTCTGTATTCAAAAAAACCTTCAAATTTAAAATGTCTGAGAGCTTTTTATTATGTTCCCTTTCAACCTCACTTCCATCTTTTAAATAGAAATCAAGTTTCTCTCTCCATACCTGAAATTGTCGCTGAGGAGTTTGTGTTCTATATATTGCTTTTTGAATTGGTTCCGTATAGTCCAATATTTGTTGGCGTGGTAGTATCGAAAATTCATCAATATTGTCTTTTACAAACTTATCAATTTCGGGATCACAGCAATATGTTTCTCCTTCTTGACATGAGGTTACTATTAAAAACAGGAGGTAGAGGATGAGTAGGAATTTTTTTGAGGTTTTCATTCGTATATTTGATTACAGTAATCAAATATACTATTTTTCATAATAAATCAAAATTATGTCTCATCCTTATAAGGTTAGATTGATTCATTTCGTTTATTCAATAATCTTATCCATAGCTCTTTTCTTTCTTCTAGCGAGACTTGGAGGAGACCCTTTTGGCCATAATATTAAATTTTTCGTTTCAGCGTTATTGTACTTTATTCTTGTTTATTGGTTTACTAAAAACCAGGCAACATTTAAGCATTCAATATTCATTTCCGTTATTTTTTTAGTTCCCCCTTTTCTTATTTATGGATTTACTCACATCCTTAATTTTAAGGATACACTAATCAGCCTTCCAAGTTCACTCTCTCCAATTCTTGGTGTTTTATGTGCTATAGCTGTTAGACAGTATAAGGTCAAATTTTTTGCTATAACATTGCTGCTTATTTCGCTATCAGGCTGGTGCGCGGTTTGGGGTTATGACCTTTACATAAATTATTTAAATTATAATTCCTTTACTGGCTTGGTTGAGGAGCCCGTCCCGGAATTTTCTCTTTATGACAAAGGTGAAAATTTGATCAATCGTGAAGTTTTACACGAAAAAATTATTGTACTTGATTTTTGGACTACTTCATGTGGAATTTGTTTTAAAAAATTTCCAGAAGTTGAAAAGTTTTCAATTGTTTATAAAAAAGATTCAGTTTTTTTTTACGCAGTAAACATTCCGATTAAGAGAGACTCTGTTAATCAGGCTAAGAATATATGGGAGCAATTAGGGTATTCTTTTGATGCGCTTTATGCTCGAGACAATACAACAGCATCCCTTTTTAATATTAAAGGATACCCAACCACTTTTATAATAAAAAACGATATGATTCTCTACAAAGGAAATGTTGAGGGGGTTGATAATGCTCTTCAAAGGATTTTGAAAGACTAATTCTTACTTAATTTCTTTCTGTATAATATTGCAGCCTAAATAATTTAGGTGAATAGCAAACCAAAACACATAGCCGTAGCTGGCAACATTGGTTCCGGTAAAACAACGTTGGCCGAGAAGCTAGCAAAACATTATGGCTGGACTCCGCTCTATGAGTCCGTTGATCAGAATCCCTACTTGCGTGATTTTTATGATGACATGACTCGCTGGGCATTTCATCTCCAGATTTATTTTTTAAATAGTCGCTTTAATCAGGTGCGCCAAATCCGCGAAAGCAAAAAGACAATTATTCAGGATCGCACGATTTATGAAGACGCGCACATTTTTGCGGCTAACCTCCACAAGAGTGGGCACATTAATGATCGCGATCATCAAAGTTATTTAGATATTTTCAACTCAATGATCAGTTTTGTACAACCACCCGATCTGCTCATTTACCTAAAAGCCGATATTCCTAAACTTGTGCAACAAATTCAAAAACGAAACCGCGATTTTGAATTTAATATTAAACTGGAATACCTGCGCAACCTCAATGAGCATTACGAAACCTGGATTGGTAGTTATAAGCAAGGCAAACTATTAATTGTGGATGTTAACAACCTCGATTTTGTAGAAAGAGTAGAAGACTTTTCTTTAATCGTTGGCAAGATTGAGTTTGAGTTAAATAACTTATTTAGCTGATGAAAGCCCTTACTTTCCAGGGTAAAGAAACAATCCACTACGAATCAATTCCTGATCCGGAAATTTTATTATCAACTGATGCGATCATAAAGGTAACACTGTGTGCAATCTGTGGCTCCGATTTACATGCCTATCATGAACATGAGAAAGGGCTTGATCATGGAACAGCCATGGGTCACGAGTTTGTGGGCGAAGTGGTTGCCGTTGGAAAAGATGTTAAAAAAATTCGGATCGGAAATCAGGTGATGAGTCCGTTCACAACTAATTGTGGTAATTGTTTTTACTGCAACATTGGGTTAACCTGCCGTTGCGTTCATGGACAATTATATGGCTGGCGCGAAAATGAAAAAGGATTGCAGGGCGGTCAGGCAGAATATGTTCGCGTACCCATGGCCGACAGCACCTTGATGGAAATTCCCGAAGGCATTACAACAGAAGAAGCTTTATTCTTAGGTGATATTTTATCAACCGGATTTTTCTGCGCTAAGCAAGCTGAGATAAAATCAAACAATACGTATGCAGTTGTTGGTTGCGGACCCGTTGGCTTGATGGCCATACTTGGTGCCATTGAATACGGAGCCGGAAAAGTATATGCGATTGATACTGTGGCTGAACGGTTGGATCGTGCAAAACAGTTTGGAGCGATTCCGATAAATGCCTTGCAGCAAAATTCTTTAGAAATAATTAAAGAGGCTACTGAAGGCCGAGGCGTAGATGCGGCTTTGGAAGCAGTAGGAAATTCAGCGACCAATAAGTTAGCCTATGATTTGGTTAGACCAGGTGGAATTATATCCGCTGTTGGCGTTTGCACGGATCAACATTTGGCATTCTCACCAACACAGGCTTATGATAAAAATCTAACCTATAAAGTTGGTCGTTGCCCGGCTCGTTTTATGATGAACGAATTGGTGCCCATGGTACAAAGCAAGAAGCATGATTTTACTTCCGTGATTACGCATCGATTGACCTTGGCTGAAGGGGTAAAGGGCTATGACATTTTTGCAAACAAAAAGGATAATTGTTTGAAGGTGGTTTTGAAGGTTTAATTTTTTTTTTTACAGAAAGAATTATGTCATCGCGCAGAAAATTTATAAAAACAGCAAGCCTGTTTGCAGGAGGGTCTATCTCTTTACTGAATAGTGGATTCACAAAAAGAGAATTGATTGACTTTGAAAAAGCAACAAACGATGATGAACTGTTTGAGATGGTCAGAAAGCAATTGCTAATACCAAACAAAATGATTTATCTCAATACAGGAAGCCTTGGCCCAAGCCCGCTTGAGGTAATTGATGGCATGCACGCAACTACCCGTCAGTTAGAATCAAATCCGGTTGGTGAAAACTGGGGACCGCTGGGTAACCAAATGGAATTAGTGCGCAAGAAAGTGGCCGACTTTATTCATGCGGATGTAGATGAAATTGTGTTAACCCGAAACACCACTGAAGGACTTAACCTGATTGCTCAATCTTTGCAGCTTAATGAAGGAGACGAAATAATAACTACTACCCTTGAACATGGCGGGGGCGAAGTGGGGCTGGATTTTTTAGTTAAGACCAAAGGAGCTGTTCTTAAAAAAATTGAGTTACCTCTTCCGGGAAACACAGTAGCGGAAATTGTAGAAACCATTGAAAGAAACATCACACCAAAAACAAAACTGCTGATGCTAAGCCACGTGAATACAATCACGGGCATGCTTATGCCATTTGCTGAAATAGCAAAAATTACCAGACCTAAAGGAATTTATTTAATTGCGGATGGAGCTCAGGCACCTGGACTTGTGAATGTAGATGTGAAAGCACTTGGCGTTGATGCTTACTCAGCCAGCGGACATAAGTGGTTGATGGGGCCCAAGGAAACCGGGTTTCTTTTTATTAGAAAAGAGTTTCAGGAATTGGCGCAGCCTGTATTTACGTTTTCAGGGTTAACGGCTTACTCGGCTTCATCCGGTACCCGAAATGTTTCCACTATTATTGGGTTAGGCTTGGCGCTTGATTTTCACAACAGAATAGGGACAGACAAAATTCAACAGCGAACTTTGCAACAGCGAAACTATTGTCTCGCAGAGTTGAAGAAATTGAAAGGCCTTAAGATAATTAGTCCTGAAAGCAGCGCGCTATCTACCGGTATTGTTAGTTTCTCGTTGGATACGGTAAAGAATTCTGAAATTTTTACTAAGATGAAAGAACGAGACATCATTGTGAAACTTCTTTCTCAACATAATGCCATACGCATATCCTGCCACATGTTTGTTTCTAAAAAGGATATAGATACGTTTATTAAAGAGCTAAAAACCCTCCTTAGTTAGAGGTTATTATAGTATTCGAAATATGATTTTAACCACAGAGTACACGGAGGTCTCACAAAGAATGTGTGCTTTCAAAAATTCTCTGTGTACTCTGTGGTTAATAATTCCAATCTATTACTGCCCTACCATAAACACAGCACTCGAAAACATCAGCTTATCGCTGAGCCAGCACCCTTTGCTCTTTCCCTATTAGTTTATTAATTTCAATTTATGAATACTAAAGAAAAAGATGAATTGATTGAGAAATTAACAAAATCGAATGATGAAGATTTGCTTTCCCAAATCAAAGCAATCTTAGACGGCAATCAACAAAAGTTTTGGGACGAAATGAATCCTGTTCTTAAGGCTTCTATACAGCGAGGAGTTGATCAATCAAATCAACGTATTGGAATAGCTCATGAAGAGGCCATGAAAGAATACCGCATGAGAATTAAAAAATGAATATTATTTGGACGCCTGAAGCCAAGCAAACTTTTAATTCGAATATTGAATATCTGATTAATGAATGGGGTGATCAGGTCGCCTCTGACTTTCTTGACCGGGTTGATGAGGTTATTTCTAAAATTAAATCAAATCCAAATCTGTTTCCTGTAATTAATGAAATTGATAGCATTCACAGGTGTGTTGTCGTTAAGCAGATAACGCTTTACTATAGAATTATTTCTAAAGACGAGATTTACCTAATGACTTTCTGGAACAATTATCAAAATCCAGAGTTTCTTCGTCTTTGATTAAATTTTTAACCAAAAAGAACAATTTGGTTTAAGATTATAAGCTAAAAGGTTGCCTACAACTCGAAGTTGTAGGACACCTCAAGCCTAACTTCCTTTTTGTTCTACACCAAACAGTTTAACCACAGAGTACGCAGAGGCATAAAAATAAAACCTCTGTGCTCGCTGTGGTTAAAGTTTTATACTTACTGCCCTACCATAAACACGGCATTCGAAAACAACATCTTTCCACTTTCCCAGAACGTACGGAACAAGGGATTGTCAACCAAGTAAACAACATTACCTCTTCCTTTTTGTTCTACACCAAACACAAGAGTGTTACTCATCTTTTTATTGATTCGGAATCCGGCAAAACCCTGAACTGGTTTAGCGGCTCCCTTAATCACGCCAACATTCCACGCATCTTGCATGTATGCATAATGAAGCTCGTTTGTTTTTAAGGTGTAGTAACCATCTTTCAAACCAAAAGCAAGCGGGTGCGATTTATCAAGCGTCACTTTATAAATAGCACCACTGATTGCATCAGCCAGCTGCTTGCGATCGGCATCTTCGTAGTGCGCTAAGGCATCTTTCTCCTTCAATTCTTTTTCTTTCTTTTCTGCATCAGTTTTATCGGCATCACTTGCATAGATTTTTAAACCAAATCCTTTTTTATCAGCGAATGAATTCAGGGCACCGGCTATCACAATCAATCGTCCACCTTCTGATACCCACGATGAAATATCAGTCAACGTTCCATCATCAAACATGCGGTAGCGACCTTCAGGCACAACCAACACATCATACTTACTTAAGTCAACCGATTTAAAATAGTCGGTTCCAATTTGTGTAATGGGGTAATGAAGTTGTTGTTCAAAGAAATACCAGATCTCACCGGCACTAAGCGAAGATGTTTGGTCTCCGAATAAAACCGCAACACTAGGCGCTTTCAAAAAGCTTACGGAGCCCGATCCAAAATCTTTTCCCTTATCAACAAAGCCCGTGGTAGTAGTATAAATCTTTCTTCCTTTTTCTGTGGCCAGCGCTTTGATTGCTGAATCAAAATCAGCCATGCTTTCATTGTTTCTGCGCGTAACAATTAATGTGCCCGGCTCAAAATCTTGTCCCGCAAGGGTAAATGCTTTTTCGCTTGACCGAACTTTAACTTTTTTGTTCAGCAACGCAGCCAAAAACTCAACATCACGAAGCGACTCATATTTAAAAATATACGCATACGGCTTTGCAGCTACAGCAGCATTGTCAATTGTTTTTGGTTGATAGGCTTTCGCTGGATTGATACGCTCGTTTAACGCATAGCCTTTTAAATTATAATTATACATTAAGTTCCATGCCGTGATATCATAGGTGGCAGAGTCTGGCAATTTTGATTGTGGCTCAAATAGCGTTGTAATAAACCGCGACTTAGGTTGATAAATATTAATAACAATATCTTCAGCGCTTACATTAACAGGTGTTGTTGTTTGGCTTTGATAATCAAATCCACGCGAAGTTTTGCCGGCTGAAGGATGCCCGTATTTAATCAGGTGGCTATCCAACCATTTTGTGAGTTGGTTGATTTTATCAACATTGTTATCGCCTTTAATCACATACGTTTTGTATAATGAAGCCGGGTTAGTCGTATTTTCTTTCGCATACTTTTCAAACTCATCCACAACTTTCGCTGCGTTTTGAGAAGTAATCTCAATAGTTGATAAGCCTGTTGTGTAGTGATGTGTTAATCTGTCTTTCAGCGTAAGCGGATCGCCTTCACGCGTTGTAATGCTTAGTCCGCCAAAGCCACCACCGCCTTGTTCAAAGGTCATACCAATGGCGCCACTGTAGGTGGGATACGTATCGCCATAGCTTGGGTAGTATAAATCAAAAACCTCTTTGGTGAAGTAAAGCCAGCCTTGTTCGTCAAAGTATTTCGCATTGTTTCTTCCAATCATGGTTTGAAATTCGCGCTGCCAGTTGCTGATCACTTCATGATACGGCTCAACGGCCGGAGCAAAGTAGTAGGGATTGTTATAGCCTTGTTCATGAAAATCAACATGCACGTGTGGAAGCCATTCGTTATAGATTTTGATTCTCGCTTTTGATTCTTGCTGCGTCATCCATGCCCAATCGCGATTCAAGTCAAATAGGTAATGATTGGCTCTTCCGCCCGGCCAGGGTTCGCGATGTTCTTTGGCATCTCCACTTGAGTTGGCGGGTGAGTTTCCATATTGATTATAAAAATTTGCGTAACGATCGCGCCCATCTGGATTGATACAGGGATCCATTATGATTACGGTATTCTTTAACCACTCTTTAGTTTTTGTGTTTGCCGGATTAACCAATTCATAAAGCGTTTTCATTGAGGCCTCAATCGAACTGGCTTCATTACCATGAACATTGTAGCTTAACCAAACAATGGCTACTTTATTTGCCGATGGTGAGCCATCCATGGCTCCGGCTCTTTTCAAATTATCTTCCCGGATCTGATCCAGATTGGCAAAGTTTTCGGGCGATGCAATAATCGCATAAATCAAAGGGCGATGCTCGTTGGTTTCTCCGTATTGAGTAACCCTTACCGTTGGCGACAACTCATCCACATAATTAA
>Ga0209480_10000797_pt1 | contig 24407 bp, 22 predicted proteins | sample JI61114C2DNA_FD_187501 | JGI IMG/M metagenome (GOLD analysis project Ga0209480, IMG submission 187501) | Wastewater effluent complex algal communities from Wisconsin, to seasonally profile nutrient transformation and Carbon sequestration -... | ecosystem: Engineered > WWTP > Effluent > Algae... | reverse complement strand
GGAAGTGCCGGTGCTATTATACTTTACAAAGCCATTCAGAGTTTTATTGAGCCGGTGGCCATCCATCAGCTGGATACCGGTATCTGGCTGGTGGCGGCGGCAGCGGCGGCTAATTTTATCATTGGTTTTTTCTGTCTCCGCATTGGCAAAAAAAATCAGTCACTGGCCCTTATTGCCAGCGGCCGTCATCTGCAGAGTGATACGGTTTCCACCCTGGGTATTATTGTAGGACTGGTACTGCTGTATTTTACCGGTCTGCAATGGATCGACAGTGTGGTGGCCATCATTTTCGGGGTGATTATCATTGTAACCGGCTACCGGATTGTCCGTAAATCCATTGCAGGCATAATGGATGAGGCAGATGCCGAACTGATGGGGCGTATGGTGGAACTGCTGAACCGGAACCGGCAGGCCAACTGGGTTGACCTGCATAACCTCCGTGTGATAAAATATGGCGCGGTACTGCACCTGGATTGCCACCTGACCGTGCCCTGGTACCTCAATGTGCATGAAGCGCACAACGAAATAGACCAGCTGGCCAAACTGATCCGGGAAGAATTCGGGGAGTCGCTGGAATTGTTTGTCCATTCAGATGGTTGTCTCCCTTTTTCCTGCCGGATTTGTAAAAAAGCGGAATGTCGGGAGAGAAAGAATAATTTTGAACAGGAAATCCTGTGGACACTTAAAAATATATCAACCAATAAAAAACATGCATTGTAATGAAGACCATTACTGTCTGTAAAGGCGAACACCGGTTTGAAAGCGAACATGAGGGTAATTTTATACAGGTTGACGGGGATAAAAAATCCGGGCATGGGCCCAAGGCTTTGTTGTTATCCGGGCTGGCCGGCTGTTCCGGGATCGATGTCGTGGATATACTGGAAAAAATGAGGGTGGAGTTTGCGGATTTCACAATGGAAGCCGAAGCGGAACAAACCGAAGAACATCCGAAAGTTTTTACCGGGGTGCGGATTACCTACCGGCTGCGGACAGCTCCGGAAAATGAGGATAAAGTGCGGAAGGCAATTGAACTGTCACTGGAGAAATACTGCGGGGTGGCGGCCATGCTGAAAAAAAATTCAAGTGTGGATTATACTTTGGTCATACTGTAATTAAATTTTTATGCTCTCCAAAAAATCGCAATACGCGTTTAAAGCGCTGGAATACCTGACAGACCGGTATAAACAGGGACCCGTATTGATCTCCGAGATTGCCAAAAAGAAAAAAATCCCGCTGAAATTCCTGGAGAATATCCTGCTGGAACTGAAACGGGAAGAAATACTCGACAGCAAAAAAGGGAAAGGCGGCGGCTATTTTCTGGCCAAAGACCCGGCCAAAGTAAAAGTGGCCACTATTATCCGGATTGTCAATGGCCCGATTGCCATGCTGCCTTGTGTGAGCTTATATTTTTATGAGCGTTGTAAAAACTGTGACGAAAAAAAATGCGGCCTGCATGACCTCATGATTGAAGTCCGTGACGCCTCTCTGGGCATACTGGAAAACAGGACATTAAAAGACCTGGCCCATTGATAAATCCCTGGACACGAACCCTTGTTTGTGCAGCTCTTTTTAAGTCTATAAACTTGGTAGGGAATTAAGATTGCAGTACTTTTGCATCACAATAAAAAATGATCATTATGGGACTTCATTTAGGAGATATCGCGCCCAACTTCAAAGCGCAAACCACCGCCGGAGAAATTGATTTTCATGAATATCTGGGTGACAGCTGGGGTATTTTGTTTTCGCACCCCGCCGATTATACACCGGTATGCACCACGGAGCTTGGCAAGACCGCATTATTACAGGAGGAATTCCGGAAACGTAATGTAAAAGTGCTGGCCGTGAGTGTGGATTCACTGGATCATCACCAGGACTGGGTAAAGGATATCAACGAAACGCAGCATTGCCATGTTGATTTTCCCATCATCGCGGATCCGGACAGGGTGGTGGCTTTTCTGTATGACATGATCCATCCCAAGGCTTCTGAGACGTTCACCGTACGTTCCCTGTTTGTGATCGGTCCGGATAAAAAAATAAAACTGACCATTACCTATCCCGCTTCTACCGGCCGTAATTTCTATGAAGTATTACGCGTGGTGGATTCACTGCAGCTGGCAGCTACATACACGGTGGCCACTCCGGCCGACTGGAAGGAAGGGGAGGATGTGATCGTAGGTTTGTCTGTCAGTACAGAAGACGCACAAAAAACTTTTCCAAAAGGGGTGACCGTGGTAAAGCCTTACCTGCGTTATACGCCGCAACCGAATATCTGATGCTGACGAAAGAGCAAATACAGGAAGCGGAGGGATTGTCTGCTGCTGAAGCCATCCGGCTGGTTACCACCTGGTTTCCGGAAGGGGTAGTGTTCTCCTCATCGCTCGGACAGGAAGACCAGGTACTCACCGATATGATTTTTAAAAATGAACTGCCGGTAAAAATCTTTACGATTGATACCGGCAGGTTATTTAATGAGGCATATGAATTGCTGGACCGTACAACGGCCCGCTACAAGCAATCCATTCATGTATATTTTCCGGATGCCGCCGATGTGGAAGCCTTTTCTTATGAAAAAGGGATCAATTCATTTTATGAGTCGGTGGAAAACAGAAAGACCTGCTGTTATATCCGCAAAGTGATTCCGCTCAATCGTGCCTTGCAGGGAGCAAAAGTGTGGATTACCGGTTTGCGGGCGGAGCAATCGGATAATCGTCAGGATATGCCCCTGATTGAATGGGACGAACACCGGCAGTTATATAAATTCAATCCGCTGATCCGTTGGGATTACCAGCAGATGATGGATTATATCAAAGATCATAATGTGCCCTATAATCCGCTGCATGACCGGGGGTTTATCAGTATCGGATGTGCCCCATGTACAAGGGCCATTGAACAAGGTGAACATCCACGGGCCGGCCGCTGGTGGTGGGAAGCATCACAGAAAGAATGCGGACTGCATGGTGAGCGGAACAAATAATATTAAGACCTGAACAGTAGAGTATGAATAACAAGTATCATCTGAATTATCTTGAACAACTGGAGTCGGAAAGCATTCATATTTTTCGCGAAGTGGCGGCTCAGTTTGAGAAACCCGCCCTGCTTTTCAGCGGCGGTAAGGATTCCATCTGCCTGGTGCACCTGGCAATAAAAGCCTTTGCGCCCGGAAAAATTCCTTTTCCGCTGGTGCATATCGACACGGGACATAATTTTCCGGAGGCATTGGCTTTCCGCGATGCGATGGCTGCAAGTATCGGTGCCACCCTGGTGGTACGGAAAGTGGAAGACACGATTAAACAACGCAGCCTGACAGAACCCAAAGGCAAATTTCCCAGCCGCAACTGGTTGCAGACCTATACCCTGCTGGATACCATTGAAGAATTTGGCTTCGATTGCTGTATCGGTGGTGCCCGGCGCGATGAGGAAAAAGCAAGAGCCAAGGAACGGATTTTTTCTGTGCGGGATGAATTCGGCCAATGGAATCCGAAACTGCAACGCCCTGAACTCTGGAATATTTACAACGGGAAAATCCATAAGGGCGAAAATGTACGCGTGTTTCCTATCAGTAACTGGACGGAACTGGATATCTGGAATTATATCCGGAATGAAAACATTGGCCTGCCCTCCATCTACTTCGCTCATGAACGTAAGGTGATTGAACACGAAGGTCAACTGGTGGCTATCAGTGAATTTGTACAACCGGATGAAACCGATGTGGTGCTGACCAAAAAAGTACGTTATCGTACGGTAGGGGATATGACCTGTACTGCCGCTGTGGAATCCAAAGCGGATACGCTTGATGAAGTGATCAACGAAATTATTTCCACCCGCATCAGTGAGCGGGGAGAAACGAGGATTGATGATAAAGTAACGGAAGCGGCGATGGAAGACAGGAAGAAGAACGGCTACTTTTAAAGTAAAAATTCAAAAGTAAAAAATAAAAAAGCCTGAGGCTGGACGCCTTTACTTTTGGATGCATACTGTCAATTGAAAATAGAATATTTGTTAAAACAAAAATAAGTGAAAGTTCAGGTGTAAAGGAGTGTCCGATTTTGCAGTGTGTGCGCTTTTTTACTTTTTACTTTTTACTTTTGACTTTCTACCATGGATTTATTACGATTTATAACAGCAGGCAGTGTGGATGACGGGAAGAGTACCCTGATCGGACGACTATTATATGACAGTAAGAATATCCTGATTGATCAGCTGGAGGCACTGGAGAAATCAACGAAGAACCGGACCGATGGTTCGGTGGATCTGGCCTTGCTGACGGATGGATTGCGTGCAGAGCGCGAACAGGGGATTACCATTGATGTGGCGTACCGCTATTTCACAACCCCTAAACGGAAATTTATAATCGCTGATGCGCCCGGCCATGTGCAGTACACCCGAAATATGATCACCGGTGCGTCCAATGCCAGCCTGATTATTATTCTTATTGATGCCCGCCAGGGTGTGGTGGAACAAACCCGCCGGCATTCCATAATTGCTTCCCTGCTGAAGATTAAGCATGTGGTGGTGGCCGTGAATAAAATGGATCTGGTTGAGTTTTCACAGGATGTTTATAACAATATCGTAATAGATTATAACAAGGTGGCCGCGCAGCTCGGATTGGGCAATATCACTTATATCCCGATGAGTGCCCTGGATGGGGATAACATCGTGGACCGGTCCCAGCGTATGCCCTGGTTTACCGGTAAGGCCCTGCTTGAATTTCTGGAAGATGTAAAACTGGATCAGGATGTAAACCTGACAGAACCCCGTTTCCAGGTGCAGTTTGTAATTCGCCCGCAAACGGAAGAACTGCACGATTACCGTGGCTATGCCGGTAAGGTGATCAGCGGTATTTATAAAAAAGGGGATAAGGTAACCGTATTACCCCAGGGTATTGAAACGACCATTGCCACACTGGAAGTGGCCGGTAAGGAAACGGATGAGGTATTCGCGCCACAGGCGGCCGTTATACAACTGGCCGATGATATTGATATCAGCCGCGGGGATACTATCGTGAAATCGGATAATCTGCCGCAGGTAAGCAATGAACTCAACGTATTACTTTGCTGGATGGATGATAAGCCGTTGATGTCGGGAAATAAATACCTGCTTCAGCACAACGGACGGCTCTTACGGGCCATGATCCGCCAGGTGGAATATAAAATAGATGTGAATACGCTGCAACAGCAGCCGGTGGAAGGGCAGGTGAAACTGAATGAAGTGGTGAAAGCCACGATTAAGACGGCCGCTCCGCTGGTGTATGATTCTTACGAAAAATTAAGTGAGTACGGATCCGCCATCCTGGTGGATGAAACCAGCAACAGCACCGTGGCCGCTGTGCTTATTCAATCCTGAAATCAGTTACCCCGGTCAACATACGTCTATGAAGGATGGTTTACATAACGCATGGGTGACGCTGGCCGGGGCAGGTCCGGGCGATCCTGAACTGATTACTCTCAAACTGCAACAACGGCTGCAAACAGCCGATGTGATTATTACAGACCGTCTGGTACATCCCGATATCATCCGCCTGCATGCACGCAAAGATGCCCGGGTGCTGATGACCGGAAAGCAGGGTTATCATGAACATTCTTACACACAGGAGGAAGTAACCGCCATCCTGATTGACGAAGCCTTGCAGGGAAAAAAAGTGCTTCGGCTGAAAGGCGGTGATGTGGCTTTTTTCAGCAATGTACTCGATGAACTGGAGGCACTGGAGAAGCACGGCATCCCTTTTGAAATTATTCCCGGCATTACAGCGGCTTCCGGAGCTTCAGCTTATACAGGTATACCCCTTACGGCCAGGGGCTATGCGCAGGGCGTGCGCTTTATTGCTTATAATCCCAATCAGGCATACGACACGGACACCTGGACCTCGCTTGCCCAAACCAGTGATACCCTGGTGGTATATATGGCGGGTAAAACCATACTTGCTTTTGCGGAGCAATTGATCCGGCATGGTGCACCGGTAACCCGACCGGTAGCCGTGATCGAACAGGCCACTACAGCTGCTCAGCAGATTCATCTTTCCGCTTTAATCAAAGTGGCAGACGATTTTAACGGACTTGCTTTTGCCTCTCCTTCACTCGTTGTTATTGGCGAAGTACTTCAATTGCACGGCCGGTTTTCCTGGTTCAGCAGTGGGCAGGCCGGTTCAGTTTTCAATGAATTGCCGGAATAAAAACGGGTGGTTCAGTTCTTGTCTTGCTGAACAGCCTTGCTTCTCCAGCCTTTGGCAAATTCAATAAAGGCCAGTGATTGTTCCAGATAGCTGGCAGCAAAAGAGGCGGACGGTGCTTCCTCATTCATTTGCAGTGCTTCCTGTTTGAAGGAACGGTTGCTGGGATAAATTCCTTTTGCCGTAAATTCCTTATCAAAGTCATTCAGAATACCGATCTGGGTATTGCAATGTATTCCCTGCTGTAACAACAGTGCTTTGGCGCTATGTACCCGGGCGGCATAGGCATTGTAAATGCCATCGGCCCATTGCTGGTTATCCATACATTCCCTGGCAGCGGAAATTTTATCTTCCGCTTCAAGAATCAGAGTGGATACCAGATCGATCATCACGCCGGCACATTCACCCACACCAATAGCCGTAGAGAATTTTACTTCCTGTCCCCAGTCTAAAAATTCATCGTCCTGCAGTGCTTCAAGACTGGCCAGCGGCTTTAATAATTCGTAATAATATTTTTCGCCACGCCGGAAACTGTAATGCGCAAAACTTTCTTCTTTTTCCGCCCGTTCTTTATAATCGTTCAGGATACTGATCAGCACCTGCGGAGCCCGTTTGCTGGGCACTTTGATTACTTTGTCGGAGATCCGGGCTTCACCACTACCCAGTACGGCTCCGCCCACCAACACCTGCAGGGCCGGCACCACCTGGCCGTTGGCTTTGAGCGAACTGCCATGAAAACCGATGGATGCCATGCCGTGTTGTCCGCAGCTGTTCATACAACCACTGATGCGAACGGTGATTTCTTTATTGAACAACAGTTCCGGGAAGGCTTCTTCAATCACTTCACTTAATGCCAGGGCCGTGCCGGTACTGTTGCTGATACCCAGGTTACAGGTATCCGTACCCGGACAACTGGTTATATCCGAAACACTGCCGAAGCCGGGGGCTGCCAGTCCTTCAGCATGCAGTACCTGATACACGTAGGATAGGTTTTCGGGTTTTACAAAACGGAACTGCAATCCCTGATTGATGGTTACACGTACATCATCGGCAATCACGCCTTGCAGCTGTGCAATCAGTCTTCTGCTGACATCAGAAGAAATATTTCCATTCGGTACCCGTACATACACCGCATAATACCCTTCCTGCTTTTGTGGAAAGAGGTTGGTATTTTTCCACAACTCATATTTCAACGGATCGATCTCATTTATATCAATTACACGTTTCCCTTCTCCCGACTCCCGACTCCCTTCTCCCGACTCCCGATGGTCTATCACTAGTCGTTGATGCGTCAACGCCAGTTGCTCCTCCTGTACCAGTTGATTGAAGGTTTCAATCCCGATCTTCTGGATCAGGAATTTTATCCGGGCTTTATGACGGCTGTTCCGTTCACCATGCCGGTCAAATACACGGAGTACGGCTTCCAGGTAGGGAATCAGTAAATCAGCTGCGAGGAATTCATGGGTGCAGATAGCCAGGTGCGGCTGAGCACCGAGTCCGCCCCCGATCACAATTTTGAAGCCCCGTTGTTCTTTTCCGTCAACAAGGCGTACCCGTGCAATGGCCCCGAGATCGTGCATAAAAGTAAGGGCGGTATCTTTTTCCGAATTGCTGAAAGCGATTTTGAATTTGCGTCCCATTTCCTGGCAAAGCGGTTTGCGCAGGAAGTATTCAAACAACGCATGGGCATACGGGGTAACATCGAAGGCTTCTTCCGGATCAATACCCGCCGTATCCGAAGCCGTTATATTCCGTACCGTGTTGCCACAGGCTTCACGGATGGTGATATCGTCTTTGTCCAGTTCCGCCCAGAGTTGCGGTGTACGGTCAAGGCTTACAAAATGTATCTGTATATCCTGCCGGGTGGTCAGGTGCAGGTTGCCCGTTGAATAATCATCGGAAACAGCCGCAATCCGTTTCCATTGGGCCAGGGTCATTTTCCCATAGGGCAGTTTAATACGCACCATCTGTACACCGGGCTGCCGTTGCCCGTATACACCCCGGGCCAGGCGAAGGCTGCGGAATTTTTCTTCATCCATCTTTCCTTCCCGGAACAGACGGATCTTTTTTTCCAGTTCAAGAATATCCTTTTCTACCAACGGGTTTTCTAATTCTGTGCGGAAACTCTGCATATCACTTGCTGTCATTTACGGACCATCCGGGAGAAGGTCTCAGGGTGAAAAATACTCTACATTATAAGTAGACTAAACAAAAATACTGTCTTTGCGCGGGGGCGCCAAAAAATATCTCACAGGATAACACACGTACGTATTGAATGTAAAGAATATGTAAAACTCTACTAAATTAGTAGGAAATAGATTATTTTCGCCACAACAAAAACCGGCACAAGCCATTCGCGCTTTTACATTGTATGAATTATCAATCTCTTTTTACAGAACAGTTGCAGCAACTCAGATCAGAGGGGTCTTACCGGTATTTTCTTGAACTCAATAAGAGTGCACAGCATTTTCCCCGCTTTACCTATACGGACGAAACAGCGATGACACATAGCGCGATCAATTGGTGCAGCAATGATTACCTGGGAATGAGCAGTGAGGAAACCGTGATTTCAAAAATGGGATTTGTGGCACATCGGAGTGGCGCCGGCAGTGGTGGTACGCGCAATATATCGGGTACCACATCCTATCATAAAAAACTGGAAACAGGGCTGGCGCGCTGGCACCGGAAAGAAGCCGCGTTGTTGTTTAACGGAGCCTATCAGGCCAATGTCACCACTTTGCAGACATTGGGCCGCCAGTTGCCGGGTCTGGTCTTTTTTTCCGATGAACGCAATCACGCTTCCATTATCGAAGGGATACGCGGCTGCAAAAACAGTAAGCGGATTTTCCGGCATAATGATATGGATCATCTGGAAACCCTGCTGGCCGAATTCCCGCCGGATCAGCCCAAACTCATCGTGTTTGAATCCGTTTATTCCATGAGTGGAACGGTGGCGCCGGTGAAAGCGATTGCGGAAATGGCCCGTAAATACAATGCACTTACCTATGCGGATGAAGTACATGCTGTTGGTTTATATGGTCAGACCGGTGCCGGTATCCTGGAGCAGGAAGGATTACAGGCGGAGATAGATATAGTGAACGGTACTTTGTCAAAAGCCATTGGTGTTTTTGGTGGGTATATTGCCGCTTCAGCCCTGCTGGTGGATTATATACGAAGCTTTGGCCGCGGTTTCATCTTCACCACTTCATTACCGCCGGCTATCTGTGCCGCCGCGGCATCCAGTGTGGAACAGATCATCGCCGGAACTGATCTCCGCCAACGATTTTTTGCCAATGTCAGATTACTCAGGAGTGCGTTGCAAAAGGAACAGGTGACATTTCGTCCCAATCATTCACATATCACCATTATACCCGTGGCCGGTGCGGATCGCTGCCGGGAACTGGCGGCTCGTTTACTGAAGCAACAGGGTATTTACCTGCAGCCGATTAATTTTCCGACAGTGCCGGTGGGAGAAGAATGTCTGCGGGTGATCATTACCGCGAAACACCAGTCAAACCATATCAATCACCTGGCCTTCAGCCTCAAAAAAGTTTTGCATGGAGACGATACGTCTGGCGGGCAGGGATTCCCGCCTGTCCTTGCTGCAGCTGGAGATTGTCAGGAATAAAATCCTGGCCGCTTTTCCGGGTATTCAGGTGGATCTGATAGCCCGCAGCAGCCGCGGTGATGCGCTGGCGGATATCCCATTGCAAACCGTGGAAGGTTCCGATTTTTTTACAGCCGACATTTTCGAAATGCTGACGTCTGGTCAGGCTGATATAGCTGTTCATTCTCTTAAAGACATGAGCAGCGAACATTTTTTCGGGGATCATTATTTCGCCGTGGTGGACCGGGATGATACAAGGGATATGGCCATTTTCAACCCGGATATTCTGGAAAAAATCAGCAAGGGAGAATCGTTGCAAATTGGTACCTGTTCGCCCCGCCGCGAAGAAATGGCGCTTACCTTTCTCCGCAAAGCCCTGCCTCAGCTACATGAATCCATCCGGATTAATGTAAAGCCCATACGTGGCAATGTGGAAACCCGTCTGCGTAAACTGGACAGCGGTGAATATGATGCCACGTTATTGGCAACGGCGGGGGTTAACCGCTTATTGCGCAGTGAAAAAGATGCACCCCTGCTCCGTTCCCTGCTGGAAGGAAAAAAAATCATGCTGCTACCGCTGGTCGAATGTGTGCCGGCGCCCTGCCAGGGGGCCATTGTGGCCGAAGCGCTTCCGGGCAACTACAGGGCTGTTGACATACTCCGGACGATTAACAACACCGTTCTCTTTGATAATTGTTATGCCGAGAAAAAAATGGCGATAGGATATGGAACAGGTTGCCAGCAGTCATTCGGCGTTACCAGCCTGCAGACCGGCCGTGGACAATACCGTTATGCGGCCGGAAGAGATGCCAGCGGCCATACGTTTATGCACTGGCATCCGTTGCCGTCGCCTGCCATTGAGGAAGCAACGCTTTTTTCCACGACTGATTTTATGCGTGATTTTTTCCGGTATGAATGGCTGGGATCAGCACCGGCTATTCCGCATACCACCATTTTTATTGCCAACTATAAGCTGTTAAATCATCCTTCGGGTACCGCCTGCCTGGAGGGAAAACGGATACTGGCTTCCGGTACCAAAACCTGGTTTGAACTGGCTAAAAATGGATACTGGGTAACCGCCTGTGCCGACGCGTTGGGATTTGAGTCCTTATTACCGGCTTTACGTATGCCGGTACTCGATATTCCGGTATCCGGCATTTTTATATTAACCCATGCCGATGCGGCACAGCGCTGGCAGGAAAAAGGTTTTGCCGCCGCCGGCACATACCGCTTACAGCCATTGTTGCAGCCCGCTGTATGCAAGGCTATCAGTGAGGCAAAAGCGATCTGCTGGAGCAGTTATGCCCAGTATCAGTATTACGGTTCATTGACCGGCAGGCAGGTAACCCATATTTGTGCAGGCGGGGAAACTGCCCGTTTATTACAGGAGGCCGGACTGGATCCTGTTGTATTTCCCACTTTAAAAGCATTTGAATTATGGAGAAAAACATATATCCCCTCACCCGGCGCCGCCTGAGAACGGATACGCATATGCGCGAACTCACGGCTTCGGTAAAACTGTCGCATAAAAATTTTATTCAACCGCTTTTTGTGGAAGAAGGATTACGTACGCCACGTACCGTGCAGGGACTGGGGACGGTGCAGGTGGATACTGCTGAAACCGTACTGCAAACCATCGGATATCACCTGCAGTCGGGTATCAGTAAGTTTTTATTATTCCCGGTGCCGGCGGAAAAAAGAGAAAAGGATTTTGATTTCGGATTTGCCACGCAGCTGGTAAAAAAAATCAGATCCGCGTTTGGTGATGATCTTTGGTTATCGGCAGATCTTTGCTTATGCAGTTATACCACTCATGGACATTGCGGTTTATTAAACCAGGATCATTCAGCCCTGCTGAACAGCCCGACTGCGGATCTGCTCAGCCGGTACGCCGCCCACCTGGCATCGGCCGGTACCGATTGTATCGCACCGAGTGATATGACCGATGGACGGGTGGGGGCAATCCGCCTGTCGCTTGATGCGCTTGGTTTTGAGTCTGTGAGTATCATGAGTTATGCGGCCAAATTCAGTTCACAGTTTTATGGTCCATTCCGGGATGCCTGTCAGTCTGCCCCCAATACAACCGGGCTCCGGAACCGGAAATCCTATCAGTTATCTCCATTCAATCCGGCCGATGCCATGGCTACCGCTCTGCGGGATGAACAGGAAGGTGCCGATATACTGATGGTGAAACCGGCGGCTTTATATACGGATATTATTGCCAGGCTGAAACAATCCACCCTGAAGCCGGTGGCCGCATATCATGTCAGTGGTGAATATGCGTCCATTGAAGCCCTGGCAGAAAAAGGGCTGGTAAACCGGGAAGCGGCCCATGTGGAAGTATGGACGGCCCTGAGCCGGGCCGGGGCGGATATAATAATATCTTACGCCTCCGGACAGGCAAAAGAATGGATTGAACGGATTGAATATTGATAAAACCCAGTAAAATTGTGGACTGTATGATTTTAATCAGGTACTGGCATCAGCCATAAAACGAGTTTTGCAGGAATTTTAAAGAAAGATTTTAAACAGCACCGAAGACAGGCATTATATGAATAAAGAACAAACCGGTCAGGAACAGGAACAGACAGGGCAGAAAAATCAGCTGTACCCGGTTTTTTTGAAACTGGAACAACTGAACCTGTTATTGGTGGGGGCGGGGAATGTGGGGCTGGAAAAACTTCATTCTTTACTGGCTAATTCTCCTTCGGCCCGTATCAGTATTGTGGCACCACGGGTGCTTGACGAGGTAAGGAAGCTTGTCTACCGTCATCCTTCCTGTACCATAGAACAGCGGATGTATCAGGAAAGTGACCTGGAAGGAAAGGACCTGGTGATCCTGGCAACGGATAAACCGGAGCTGCATAAAACCATCTGTCAGCAAGCCGCGGAACACCGGATACTGGTGAATGTGGCGGATACCCCTGATCTCTGCGATTTTTACCTGGGTAGTATTGTGCAGAAGGGACAATTAAAAATTGCCATTTCCACCAATGGAAAATCACCCACGGCCGGGAAGCGGATCAAGGAAGTGTTGCATGAAGCCCTGCCGGCTGAACTGGATTCAGTAATCGAAAACCTGCATAAGATACGCAACCGTCTCAATGGAAATTTCGGGGAGAAAGTGAAAAAGATGAACCAGATCACAAAGGGCCTGGTGGAGAATGAGAACAGTTTAATGGCCAACCGCTGGCGGAAAATTGCGACCTATTCATTGGGGGCATTCGGGTTGATGCTGATCGGTCACTTTATTTTTTCGTACCTGCCTATCCGGCAAATGGCCACTGATACCCGTGACTGGTACAGCACCCTGGATCCGAATTTTCACTGGATGGTACTGGCCGGCTTCCTCGCACAGATGGTGGATGGAGCCACCAGTATGGGATATGGAGTTACCAGTTCGATTGTGCTGCAATCGGCTCATGTGAGTCCGGCAGCTATCAGTGCAGGCATACATACGGCCGAAATGTTCACCAGTGGCGCCTCCGGTTACAGTCATTATAAATTCGGGAACGTGAATAAAAAATTATTCAAAGCCCTGGTGATTCCAGGTGTTATCGGGGCCGTACTCGGTGCGTATCTGCTGGTGAAATTTGATGATACGCATATCAAATATCTTCGTCCGTTGATGGCGGTTTATACCTTGCTCCTGGGTATCCGCATTTTCAGTAATGCCTTTCGTCCTGTGAACCTGAAAAAGAAATTTTCCCGCTACGGCTGGCTGGCCGGTATTGGCGGATTCCTGGATTCATTCGGCGGCGGAGGCTGGGGCCCCATTGTTACATCCACTTTAATTACCAAGGGCCGTACCCCGCGGTATGTGGTGGGCTCAGTCAGTCTTACCGAATTCTTTGTCACCCTCGCCAGTGCCTTTACTTTCTTTACCATGATCGGTGTACAGAACTGGCAGGTGATCCTGGCCCTGGTACTGGGCGGTGTGGTGGCCGCCCCGATTGCTGCCCGGCTGGCCGGTAAACTGCCTCGCAAAACTTCCTTTATTTTCCTGGGAACCGTAGTGGTGCTGTGGAGCTTCCGTATTTTATATAAAACATTCTGAGGAATGAAGACAGCCATGTCTGCGATGAAAAAATAATACTCTATTAAATTTGTAGAGTAAAAAATGCCCCTTATTTTTGCGCCATCATTCATCACCTCCGGGTGATTATTTTTTTCCTTTATTAGTCTACTAAAATAGTAGAATAATAAATTCAAAAATTATTGATATGCGTATTCTCATTCTGTTCGTTTTTTTTGTGTTCCCTTTCCTGGCCCTGGCCCAGGTCAGCGGACGTGTGGTAAATGGCAGTAACCAGGGTGTACCCTATGCCACGGTTACGTTGAAAGGTTCAGCACAGGGAACCAGTACCGATTCGGCGGGTGTTTTTTCCTTATCCGTCAACCGGTCTTTCCCGTTTGTACTTGTGATCTCATCCGTAGGATATGAGCAGCAGGAGTATGTGGTACGGGAAAACAGGGCGGACCATATTGTGATCCGTCTTCAGGCTTATTACAGCCGGGATACCGTGGTGATCACCTCCCGGAGAAGAAAGGAAGTATTGCAGGATGTGCCGCTGCCTGTAACGGTGGTGGGTGGTGCTACCATTGATGAGGGCGGAGCTTTTAATGTAAACCGGATTAAAGAACTGATTCCGTCTGTACAAATGTATACGTCCAATCCGCGGAATACCGGCGTGAACATCCGGGGCACAGGGTCTCCGTTCGGGCTTACCAATGACGGATTGGATCCCGGCGTCGGCTTTTATATTGATGGTGTGTACTTTGCCCGGCCCGCAGCCGCCACCCTTGATTTTATAGATGTGGAAAGAGTGGAAGTGATCAGGGGGCCGCAGGGTACGCTTTTTGGCAAGAACACCACATCCGGTGCTTTTAATATCACCACCCGCAAGCCATCCTTTAAACCGGCGGCTACTTTTGAAGTGAGTTATGGCAACTATGGTTATATACAGGCGAAAAGTTCCATCACCGGACCGCTCAGTAAAAAACTGGCTGCCCGTTTTTCTTTCTCGGGTACACAGCGCGACGGCACCGTGTATAATAAACGAACGGACCGGTATATCAATGATCTGAATAACCAGGGCTTCAAAACTCAGTTTTTATATAATGTGGCAAAAAATGTACAACTTACTTTTTCCGGTGATTATTCGCGTCAGCGTCCCGATGGCTATGCACAGGTGGTGGCCGGTGTGGTTCAGACCAAGCGTGCGGCATACCGGCAGTTCAATGCCATTATCGCTGATCTCAATTATTCGCTCCCCAGCCTGAATGCCTTTGACCGGGTAGTGGATCATGATACGCCATGGAAATCGGGAAATGAACTGGGAGGCGTTTCTGTAAACCTGGATGCGAAAATCGGGCCGGGTACGCTGACCTCCACCACGGCATACCGGTTCTGGAACTGGGATCCATCCAATGACAGGGACTTTACCGGCTTGCAGGCATTGGCCAAATCGCAGAATCCGGCCAAACACAAGAACTGGTCGCAGGAGCTGCGTTATGCGGGTGAAATTTCAGAAAAAGTCAGTGGGGTCATGGGACTGTTCTTTATCGGGCAGGAAGTTAATATCAACGGTACAGAGGAGTCCGGCAATGCGCAATGGCGTTTTTCCAAAAGCAGCACCAGTTCTTTATGGACCACTCCCGGATTATTTGAAGGGTATGGTATATCCACCAAAGCCTCCATACAGTCTTTAAGCGCGGCTGCTTTTGCGAATGTGGATATTGCCATTACGCCTGCGCTCCATGTATTACCCGGCCTGCGTTTCAATATTGATACGAAGGATGTGTCGTATAACCGGGTGACATATGGCGGCCTGCAAACAACGGATCCGGCACTGCTGGCTTTAAAAAGCACGGTATATACCAGCCAGCAATATGCATCCGCGGCTGATGAGAATAACCTGACTTATAATCTGACAGTGGCCTATAAACCGAATAAACGGGTGAATGCCTATGGAACATATTCCACTGCATTCAAACCCGTTGGGGTGAATGTGGCCGGTCTGCCAACGGTTAACGGTCAGCCGGCTACTGATCTGGCCGTAATCAAACCGGAACGGGTGAAGCATGTGGAAGCGGGTGTGAAAACCACATTGCTGGATGATTTTATACTCAACTTTACGTTTTATAATACCGATATACGGGATTATCAGACAAATGTTCAGTCTCCTGAACTGGGCGTAAACCGGGGTTATATTGCCAATGCGGAGCAGGTACGGATACAGGGGGCAGAATTGGAAACCAGCATCAGGGCCGGTAAGCGTTTTACATTCTATGGTTCGGCCGCTTATTCGGATGCAGCGTACATCCGGTTTGCTAATGCCCCGCTTCCATTAGAAGAAACCGGCAATGCACAGAATAGTATTCAGGTCGCTTTTAAGGATATTTCAGGTGGCCGGCTGCCGGGTATTTCAAAATGGGCTCTTTCAACGGGTGGTGAGTTTACAACACCGGCCATTTTCCTTGGCGGGGCGGCTAAGTTCTTCCTGGCATCAGACCTGTTTTACCGTTCCGGGTATTCCTCCAGCCCTTCGCCTTCCGCCTATCTGAATATTGACGGGTATACCCTGGTCAATGGAAGGCTTGGCGTAAAAGATACAAGAGGTTTATCGGCTTTTATCTGGGTGCGTAATCTGTTCAATAAAGAGTATCATGAGCAGTTGCTGCCTGCCGGTGGTAATGCGGGTCACTATGCCTCTGTACTGGGTGATCCCAGAACCTATGGCGTAACGCTCCGGTATGTACTGCAATAATAAATGACGATTCTTTTTCTTTATATGCAATAATCAGAAGCAACGGCGTCCCGGTTCTCCGGGATGCCTTTTTTTGAGACACTGGTTTCAGTTAATTTCGCTATACGAAACAAAAATAATTGATGAAGAAGCTACTTCCCTTTTACCTCCTGCTGGCCTTTTATGCTAATCTGAATGCCCAGTCCAAGATCACGGAAAAGGTACAGCAAATATGGGTTGGCTATCTGAATCAGACAAGGCTTTCCGATAAATGGGGGATATGGGCTGATGCACACCTGCGGACAAAAGAATCATTTGTAACAGGCTTTTCGCAGGGTATGATACGGGTTGGTCTTACCCGCTATATGTCAGATGATCTGAAGCTTACAGGCGGGTATGCATTTATAAATCACTATCCCGCGGATAATCATAAAAATATTTCACAGCCGGAGCACCGGCCCTGGCAGCAGATCCAATGGCATAGCCGGTATCCGAAAGCCCGCCTGATGCAATGGCTGCGGCTGGAAGAGCGATGGAGGAGGAAAATACTCAATGATGATGCGCTGGGGGAGGGATATCAGTTTAATTTCCGGTTGCGGTATAATTTCTTCATTCAGTTTCCGCTAAGCAAAAGACCTTTTCAACCCAATAGTTTGTCCCTGGTACTGAACGATGAATTGCATGTTAATTTCGGGAAACAGATTATTTATAATTATTTCGACCAGAACCGTTTTTTTACCGGGTTTAACTACCATGTGAATAAACACGACAACCTGCAATTCGGATACATGTACCTGTTTCAGCAACTTGCATCCGGTAACCGGTACCGGAATAATCACGCGGCCCGGGTCTTCTATTTCCACAACCTTGATCTGCGGAAGAAATAGCTGATGGCCTGTTTACATTTTGATTTTTTGCAGGAAGCTGTCTATGATCGGATTAAATTGTTCCGGACGCTCCAGCATCGGAACATGGCCACATTCGTCGATCCAATGCAACTCGGATTGTGGCAGTAACCGGTGAAAACTGTCGGCCACTTCCGGAGGCGTTATGGTGTCATTGCGGCCCCACACAATACAGCAGGGCAGGGTCAGTTTATGCAGGTCCTTTTCTACATTATGCCGGATAGTGGATTTGGCCAGTGATATGATCTGAATGGCTTTACGGCTGTTGACGGTGGCATAAATTTCGTCTACCAGTTCTTTGGTGGCCACATCCCGGTTATAAAAAGTCTGTTCCGTTTTTTCCCTGATATAGTCATAGTCCCGGCGCCTCGGATACGTGTCTCCCATTCCATGTTCATATAAACTGGAACTGCCACTCAGGGTAAGGGTTTTAACCCGTTGCGGATGTTTCAGCGTATACAGTAAGGCAATATGCCCGCCCATCGAATTTCCCAAAAGATGGAACCCGTCCAGTTGCAACTCTTCCGTAACCTCATGCAGGTAGCCGGTGAGGGTAAATATGTCCACACAAAAACCCAGTTCATAAAACGGGAAAATGGGTACGATCACCCGGTGCGTTTTCTCCAGGTGCTGCACCAGGGGTTCAAAATTTCTGACAGAACCGAAAAGTCCGTACAGCAGGATTATGGGTTCTCCCTGGCCGTATTCAGCAAATTTCGGGCTTTGTTTTTTGAACGGGTTTATATTCATAACTACTTTTTATGGCAGGCAAACAGGATCGCTGTCTGTTGTGCGGAAAAATAAGGAAATATGGCAATGCGGCCAATGATATGGCCGAGAAATCTGATTTTGATCATCTTTTCCTTTTCTTAACAAAGTTTCATGAGGATTGAGTTCCCCTGATTTGATTTATTGCCAGAAGTCTACTATTTTTGTAGACAAAGATACAGGAGTTTTCCCTGTAGTCGGCGAATGTTTGATCAACTTTTTAAAAATTCTGCAAGTGGAAAAAATTTATCTGAGTGATTCAGGCCCCAAAGTGTCCCCGGCCATCTACGGTTTTTACCGGTGGGAAGAGAAGGATGTAAATGCGGACAAAATGGAAAAGATTGTGCAATTATGTCTTGAGCAGGGTATCAACACCTTTGACCACGGAGATACCTATGGCGGGTATGCCTGTGAGGAATTGTTTGGCCAGGTAACGAGACAGGCTGGTATAAAGCGGGAAGATCTCGTGCTTTTTACCAAATGCGGTATTAATATACCGCATGCGAGTCATCCGGAATACCGGGTAAAGCATTTTGATACTTCCCGGGAACATATCATCCACAGCGTGGAGAATTCGCTGCGCAAACTGCGCACTGATTATGTGGATGTATTCCTGCTGAATCAGCTGGATCCCTTATCCAACCTGGAGGAAACGGCAATTACGTTGGAAAAACTCAAAGATTCCGGGAAAATTAAAAATGTGGGGGTGGTAAACTTTTCCGTATTTCAGCACCAGCTTCTCAGTTCGTATCTGCGGGTACCGGTCGTTACTAACCATATTGAACTGAACCTGCTGAATACAACCGCCTTTGACAATGGCCAGGTGGATTATATCAAACAGAAATATATGCGGCCCCTGGCCATGTCACCCCTGGCAGAAGGGGAGATTGCCAACAGCATTGAAAAAACCCCTCTCCGGGTCAGGGCCAAGCTGGAAGAACTGGCCGCCAGATATAATACCCATTTCGAATCCGTAGCCACGGCCTGGTTATTCCGTTTGGGAGCCTTACCGCTGGTGGGAACAACGAATGAAGACAGGATCCGCAATATTGTCGCCGGATTCAATATCAGCCTGGACCGTCAGGACTGGTATGAGTTGTATGCGGTATCAAGGGGACAGTTATAAAAAATAATTGCACATGCACCTGAATATGCTCGCTTTCGCGGTACCCCTGTTTGCAGGATTGATGTACCTGGAATATTTCCTCAGCCTGAAGAAAGGTAAAGGTGGCCGTTTTCAGTTTAATGAAACGGTGGCCAATCTGAATGTGGGGATCGTGGAACGGCTGACCGATGTATTTGCCACCGGGCTGTTCTATTTTTTCTTTGTGTGGATATATAAAAATTTTGCCCTTTTCGATATCCGCCCCGGTTTTTTTACCTGGGTGCTCTTGTTTCTGTTTACCGATTTTATGTGGTATTGGTATCATCGCTTCGGACATGAAGTGAACCTGTTCTGGGTCGTGCATGTGGTCCATCACCAAAGTGATGACTACAATTTTACCGTATCCGCCAGGATCACCGTGCTTCAGGCCGCTGCCCGTTGTCTGTTCTGGGCCGTATTACCCCTGCTCGGTTTTCCTCCCGCCATGATTACGATCTTCCTGCTGATTCATGGTACCTATCCCTTTTTTACGCATACCCAACTGATTGGTAAACTGGGCTTGCTGGAATATTTCATGGTTACACCTTCCCATCACCGGGTACACCATAGCAGCAACCCGGAATATCTTGATAAGAATTACGGGGATGTACTGATCATCTGGGATAAGCTGCTGGGTACATTTGCGGAAGAAAAAGAACAACCTGTATACGGACTCACCAAACCCCTCAACAGCCACAGCTTTCTCTGGCAGCACTTTCATTTTTTACTGGAAATGGCCATTGCTTTCAAAAGAGCAACGGGATTCAGGGCAAAGTGGAAAGTGATATTCGGAAAACCCGACGATATTGATCCGCGTATCCGGCTTAGTCTGGAGCGCAAACTGTCGTATAAAGAGCTATCCTTTTCTTATGCTCCGGCACTGATCAGTTATATACGGTTCCAGACTCTTTTTTCACTCTCCTTGTTGTTTATTGTACTTCTTTTTGAACACTATCTCCGTACTCCGCAAATGCTGCTGCTGGCGTTGTTTATCATACTTAGTGTGATCACTACCGGTAGTATGCTGGAACAGCGGCGCTGGATCTTTCACCTCGAGTTTTCGCGGGTGGCCGTGCTGGGTATTCTGTCCTGGTTTACGTTCCCTTATTTTAACCTGGCTGTTTTCCTGGCCTGCCTGGCCGTGGTAATCATTGCCTTTTACCGTACCATCGGCAAACATTATTACGGGTACTTGTATCGCTGATGAGAACCGGACAGTGCAGTGCAACCAAAATACAATCTACTGACCGCTGTCCAAAATGCAAGTGTTACGTGGCCGAGTGGAGAGGCAAAGGCCGGCAAGGCCTTTTACGAGGGTTCGAACCCCTCCGTAACCACTATTAAGTGGCAAGCATTCGTTAACGGGCGGTGTGTCTACACGGCCCTTTTTTTATTTACAAACAATTGTTTATTGCCGCTCCATTTGTCAGCAGACATACGGCTCTTTTTTTAAACCCGTTCAGGCTGCGGATTGTATCTTTGCCACCCAATTAAGCAATATTTCAAGATGGCAAAGCAACAAAAACCAGCAACCCGTGCAGTGCGGATTCAAACCACGAAAACCTCACAGAAAGAGCATTCCTCCCCCGTATTTCTGACCAGCAGTTTCACCTATGACTCTGCCGAAGAAATGGCCGCTGCGTTTGCTACCGAAACGCCTGAAGTGAATATTTATTCCCGCTTTGCCAACCCGGGTGTCGATGAGTTTGTTCATAAAATGATTTCACTGGAAGGGGCCGAGCACGGCGTAGCTACGGGCACCGGCATGGCCGCCATTTTTTCCACCTTTATGACCTTCCTTGCTAAAGGCGATCATATCATTTCCGCTTCGGCTGTCTTTGGTTCCACGCACACCATTTTGACCAAATACCTGCCCAAGTGGGGTATTGAGTACAGTTATTTTGATATGAATAAACCGGAAACCATTGAAGCACTGGTGAAACCGGAAACAAGAATGCTGTACCTGGAAACACCCAGTAATCCGGGGCTGGATATTATCGACCTGGAAAAGGTGGCCTCCATCTGTAAGAAGTATAATATTCTCTTTGTCGTGGACAATTGCTTTGCCACACCGGCCGTACAACAACCCATTCAGTATGGCGCCGATCTGGTGATACATTCAGCCACCAAGTTTATTGATGGACAGGGACGCGTATTGGGCGGTGTGATCCTGGGTAAAAAGGAATTGGTTCACCAGCTCTATCTGTTTATCCGCAATACCGGCCCCTCTATGAGTCCGTTCAATGCCTGGGTGCTGAGCAAAAGCCTGGAAACCTTATTTATCAGGATGGACCGGCACGCAGCGTCCGCATTGACCATTGCTGCTAAACTGCAGGGACATACGAAAATCAGTACGGTTAAATACCCGTTCCTCGAATCGCATCCGCAATACGCCATTGCAAAAAAACAGATGAGCAACGGGGGCGGTATCGTAACCTTTGAACTGAGAGGAGGGATTGAAAGCGGCCGTAAATTCCTGAATGCCCTTGAAATGATCTCCATGACCAATAACCTGGGCGATAGCCGTACGATTGCTTCTCACCCGGCTTCCACCACTCATTCCAAATTATCGGAAGCGGAACGGCAGGCTGTGGGAATCACACCCGGACTGATCCGTGTTTCGGTGGGACTGGAAGACCCAGAAGACATCCTGGATGATCTGCTGCAGGCGCTGGATAAATCCTGATTACTTTTTCTTTCGCTTTCTCAGTTGCTGTAAAGTGGCCCGCATGTCTTTGTGTAACGGGGCTTCAAGTTCAACGATATTTTCATCCAGATCTGTAAAACTGAGCTGGAATGCATGCAGGGCCAGCCGGCCCATGATGGGGCGTTCTTCCAGTTGTTCCTTAGAGAGTTTAAATTTCGATTTGATCGAAGAAAGCAGCAAGGGTTTTCCGTCGCCGTATAACGGATCACAAACAATGGGATGGCCCATGTCTTTCATGTGCACGCGGATCTGGTGGGTGCGGCCGGTATGAATCCTGAATTCAAGGAATGAATAGATGCCAAAATCTTCCAGTACTTTATAATCGGTCAGGGCTTCTTTACCCTTGCGGTGTATAATCATGGTGCCATTCAGGGCCGGGTGCTCCATGATGGACGCATCCATACTTCCTTCCGGAACAGCGGGTGAGCCGATCACCAGCCCCTGGTATATTTTTTTTGTATGGCGGTCTTCAAACTGTTTGGAGAGATGTTTATGGGCCGCTTCATTTTTTGCAAAAATGATCAGTCCGCTGGTGTCTTTGTCTATCCGGTGTACCGTGAAGATGTCACCATATGCTTCTTTCAGGATTACTTTCAACGAAATATCCTTTCCCATACGATCCGGAATAGAGAGTAAGCCAGAGGGCTTATTTACCGCCACCCAGTTCTCCGTCTCCGCAATGATTGATGCTTTAATGTTCATTGGCACGTAACTCAGTTCTTTCTTGTATGCTTATTTCCCTTTACCAAAATGTTTCAGATCCCGGACTTCTTTTTCAGTAAGGAAGCGCCATTTGCCCCGGTCCACATTCTTCTTGGTCAGTCCGGCAAATACCACCCGGTCCAGATTTTTTACATCGTACCCCATTTTTTCAAAAATGCGGCGAACGATCCGGTTACGTCCGCTGTGTATCTCAACTCCAACCTGCGTTTTATCTTTCATATCGGCATACGCCAACACGTCCACATTCGCGGGGCCATCTTCCAGAGTCACCCCTTTCAGTATCTGGTCAAAATCTTTTTTGTCCAGTGGCTTGTTCAGGGTTACATGGTATACTTTTTTAATTTCGTTGCTGGGGTGCGTGAGTTTCTGCGCCAGTTCACCATCATTGGTCAGCAGTAATACACCGGATGTATTGCGGTCCAGCCGGCCCACGGGGTACACCCTTTCTGTGGTAGCCCGGGCAATGATATCCAGAACTGTTTTGCGGCCCTGCGGATCATCGGTGGTGGTGATGAAATCCTTGGGTTTGTTGAGTAAAATATAGACCAGGTTTTTGGCAAGGAAGATTTTCTTTCCATTCACCCGTACTTCATCCTTCGGAGATACTTTAAAACCGGGTTCTGTCACCAGTTCATCATTCACTTTCACAGCCCCTTGTCTGACCAGGTCGGCAGCTTCCCGGCGGGCGGCCACACCGGAGTGGGCAATATACTTATTCAGAGGCATCAGGCCGGTGCTTTCAGCCCGCAGGTGCGTGGCTGGTGCAGGTGCCTGTCCCTTGGAAATGGCCTGCTGGTTACCTGTAGTCCGGGCTGCCGCACGGGCTTCGGCCTTTTTTTTGTCAAAAAAAGCTTCCCTTTCTTTTTTCTCCTTTCTCTTTTCCTGTTTGAATTGTTCTTTTATCGCGGCGTTACTTTTCTTTTTCGCGAATTTTCCGAAGTTATTTCCGGGCTTTTTCATGTTGAAGTGTTTGCTGTTTTACAACAGTAGTGAGCGGCAAAGATAAGCAAGTAGGGGATATAAGTATGAAGTACGAGGTACGAGGTACGAAGTACGGGGGCAGGATAAGGAAAAGGCTGACCGTACCCGGTCAGCCTTTTGTAAGATTACAACAGATAAGATGTTAAAGGGCATCCTGTTGTGCCGGGGGCGGAGGTGTTTTATCACTACGTTCTCCCTGCGGACCACGAGGGCCTTTCGGACCACGCGGGCCTTTACCGGGTTCACCGCCGCGGCGCGGCCCCTGTTTTTTCATTTCCTTCATTTTCTTTAACTGGTCTTCTGTCAGCACGGATTTCAGATTCTCTTTTTGTTTTTGTGCCAGTTCTTTTATAGCGGCTTTTTTCTGTTCTTCCGTCATTTTTTTATCCTCCCGGATGGCTTTCATTTTATCGCCCGTTTCTTTCCGGCTCTTTTCGAGTTTGGCGGATTGTTCATCGGTCAGTCCCAATGTTGTTTTCATATGCTCCGCTCTTTTCTTCATCATTTCCTGGTGCCGGGCCTGGCCTTCTTTTTTCATGGTTTCCAGTTTGGCCTTTTGTTCCGGTGTGAAGATGCTTTCGATATTGGCCTTGTGTTCTTTGGCCAGTTTTTCTTTACGGGCCTTCCATTCTTTTACCGTAATGTCTTCATTCTTTT
>Ga0209480_10000795_pt1 | contig 24437 bp, 17 predicted proteins | sample JI61114C2DNA_FD_187501 | JGI IMG/M metagenome (GOLD analysis project Ga0209480, IMG submission 187501) | Wastewater effluent complex algal communities from Wisconsin, to seasonally profile nutrient transformation and Carbon sequestration -... | ecosystem: Engineered > WWTP > Effluent > Algae... | reverse complement strand
GTAGTCGGGCAGCTTGAGGAAGAATTCCCAATTTTCCGCTTCCGGCTTGCGCAGCGGCGCTTGCTCGGCCATGTTGAGCGCCTTGCGCGAGACATTGGTTTTATCGCGGATCGGGCAGACCTCGACGCACAGCGTACAGCCGGTGCAATCCTCCGGCGCCACCTGATAGCTCATGCGCGAGCCGGCCGGGTAATCCTTGTTGCGCGCAGCCATGTGCTTGAAGGTAACCGGGGCGTTGTCGACCAGTTCAGTCGGGAAAACCTTGGCGCGAATCGCCGAATGCGGGCAGACGAAAACGCACTTGCCGCATTGCGTGCAGAGATCGGTTTCAACCACCGGAATCTGCAGCGCCAGATTGCGCTTTTCGTACTTGGCGGTGCCGGTCGGCCAGGTGCCATCGACCGGGAACAGCGAGACCGGCAGCGAGTCACCCTTGCCGGCGATCAGCGGCAGCGTCAGGCGACGAACGAACTCGGTCACTTCCTTTGAAGCAATGGCGTGAACTTCTTCATTGATGGACGCGAGATCGGTCGGCACCGCCACCTTGTTGAGGCTGGCCAGCGTCTTGTCGATGGCGTGGTAATTCAGTTCGGCAATGCGCCGACCCTTGCGCCCGTAGGTTTTTTCCACGGCGTGCTTGATCGCGGTAATCGCGTCGTCCTGCGGCAGGATGCCGGAGATGGCGAAGAAGCAGGTCTGCATCACAGTATTGATGCGCCGGCCCATATCGGCTTCGAGCGACACCTGATAGGCGTCGATGGTGTAGAACTGGATGCGCTTTTCTATCATCTGGCGCTGCATTTTGGCCGGCAGCGTCGCCCAGATTTTTTCGGTTGACAGGTGCGTGTTAAGCAGGAAAACCGCCCCCGGCGCGGCATGTACCAGCAGGTCGTGGGTTTCGAGGAAAAGCGGCTGGTGGCAGGCGATAAATTTGGCATCACCATCGCCGGTCAGGTAGGCCGAGCGGATCGGCTGCGGGCCGAAACGCAGGTGGGAAACCGTCATCGCCCCCGACTTCTTGGAATCGTAAACAAAGTAGCCCTGCGCATAGAGCTCGGTTTCGTCACCGATGATCTTGATCGAATTCTTGTTGGCCGACACCGTGCCATCGGAACCGAGGCCGTAGAAAACGGCGGCAAAGGTCTCGTGCGTGGCATCGGTACGGAAAGCCGGGTCGAAAGCCAGGGAAAGGCCGGTCACATCGTCGGCAATACCGACCGTGAAGCGGCGTTTTTGATTTGTTGCGGTCAACGCGGAAAACACGGCAGAAATCATAGCCGGATTGAATTCCTTGGAACCCAACCCGTAACGCCCGCCGATCACTTTCGGCATCTCGGCAAAACGCGGTGCTTCATCAGCCATATTTTCGGCCAGCGCAACCAGCACATCCTTGTAAAGCGGCTCGCCTTCAGCGCCCGGCTCCTTGCAGCGGTCAAGCACGGCAATGCTGCGCGTGGTTTTTGGCAGCGCGGCAAGCAAGGCGGCTGGCGACCACGGGCGGTACAGGCGCACCTTGAGCAGGCCGACCTTTTCGCCGTGGCGGTTCATGTGCTCGACGGTTTCCTGCGCCGTTTCTGCACCCGAGCCCATCAGGATGATGACGCGCTCGGCATCCGGCGCACCGACATAATCGAACAATTTGTAATGGCGGCCAGTGAGCTTGCCGAACTGATCCATTGCTTCCTGAACAATGCCGGGGAAGGCATCGAAGAACGGATTTTGTGCTTCACGCGCCTGGAAGAAGACGTCAGGATTTTGAGAAGTACCGCGCAGCACCGGGTGTTCTGGCGACAGACCACGCCCACGCAAGGCGCCAATCGCCTCCTGCGGCAATAATTTATGCAGTGTTTTATCGTCGACCGTAACAATCTTGGCGACTTCATGTGAAGTGCGGAAACCATCAAAGAAATGCAGCACCGGGATGCGTCCAAGCAGCGTGGCCGCCGTCGCAATCGCCGCCATGTCGTGCGCTTCCTGCACCGAGTTCGACGAGAGCAGCGCGAAGCCGGTGCCACGGGTCGACATCACATCCGAGTGATCGCCGAAGATCGACAGCGCGTGTGTCGCAATGGCCCGCGCCGCGACGTGGAAGACAGTCGGCGTCAGTTCGCCGGCGATCTTATACATATTGGGGATCATCAGCAGCAAACCCTGCGACGCCGTGAAGGTTGTCGCCAGCGCCCCGGCCTGCAAGGCGCCGTGAACCGTACCCGCCGCCCCGCCTTCCGATTGCAGTTCAACAACGCGGGGAACGCTGCCCCAGATGTTGGCTTTGCCTTGCGCCGCCCATTCATCGGAGAGTTCGCCCATGCCGGACGAGGGAGTGATCGGATAAATGGCGATCACTTCGGACACGCGGAAGGCCACGTGGGCGACGGCTTCATTGCCGTCGATGGTGAGCATGCTGTTCATTTTTTTATTCCTGCCGAGTCAAGCCGCCTGCCCGTGGGCACGCAGCGGGCGACGAACAGACCTGCCTGAACGCCGGTTGCTGCACCGCAACAATGCAATCATACCCTTATTTGGCAATGGAATAAAAATGCTCCGGTTCTGCCGGCGCCAAACGGTGTCAGTTCAAGCAGGGCTGCAAGTAGTCAGAAACTGCCGCGGCCTGCATTGGCCGCGAAAACAAATACCCCTGAAATTCATTGCAGCCGCAAACCGCCAGCATGTCCCTTTCGGCCTCGGTTTCGACCCCCTCGGCAACAATATGCAGATTCAGGGTCTTGCCCAGGAAAATGATGGCATGCGGGATGGCCATCGCCTTGCCACCGTGGTCGCAGCCGGCGACAAAGGAACGGTCTATCTTCAGCGTATCGATTGGCAGGCGTTGCAGGTAGCTCAGCGAGGAGTAGCCGGTGCCGAAATCATCGACAGCAATTCGCACCCCCAGCGCCTTGATCGACTTGAGCACACGAATGGTGTGCTCGACATCCCCCATGATCATGCTCTCGGTGATTTCAAGCTCCAGGCACTCCGGCGGCAGACCGGAAATGGCCAATGCATCGGCAACCAGTGCCGGCAATCCGGGCTCCTTCAATTGCCGCGCCGAAAGATTGACGGCGACGCTCAAGGCCTGACCATCGATCAGCGGCCAGTTCGCTGCCGCCCGGCAGGCGACATAGAGAACCTGCTCGCCGATCGCCAGAATCTGTCCGGTTTCCTCGGCCAGCGGGATAAAGCGATCTGGCGTCACCAGACCATGCCCGGCACTATTCCAGCGGACCAGTGCCTCAAAACCCCTGACGCGCGCCCTGGCATCAACCTTGGGCTGGTAAACCACGGTCAGTTCGTCATGCTCGATGGCACTCTGTAGCGCGCTTTCCAGGACAAAACGATCCTGCACAACCTGGTTCAGGTCACGGGTATAAAAATGGTACTGCCCCTTGCCGCTTTTTTTGGCGTGATACATCGCGACATCGGCAACCCGTAACAGGCTGTCTAGATCCTGCGCATCATCGGGATAAACACTGACCCCAATGCTGCAATTGATGCGCAAGGCATGCCCTTCCAGCGTCAATGGCGCCTGGATCAAGGTCAGTACCCGATCCAGCAGGTGCCGGGTATCCTCACTTGAGGCCTGCTCACCGATGATCAGGACAAACTCGTCACCACCATAGCGGGCCACGGTATCCACCCCGCGCAATGCCAGGCGAAGACGGCTGGCGATTTCGATCAGCAACTCGTCACCGGCGGCATGCCCGAGACTGTCGTTGATCACCTTGAAGTTATCGAGATCGACAAAGGCCAGTACAACCTTGCTGGCCTGACGCTGAGCCAGCTGAACGGCCTGTTCGAGACGGTCCTGCAACAGGTTGCGATTGGGCAAACCGGTCAGCGGATCATGCGTTGCCTGATATTGAAGCACCGACTGGTAACGATGGCGTTCGGTAATATCCTCGACCGTCCCCTCGTAGTAAAACAGTGAACCATCCGGTGCACAAACGGCGTGCGCATTCTCGGAAATCCAGATCCGGCTGCCATCGTGGCAAATGACTTCCGATTCGAAGTCGCTAACCCGGCCATCACGCTGGATCAAGCGTTTGAAATCTGCACGGCGCCGCTGGTCGGCATAGAGCCCGGTCCCGATATCAGCCAGGCTGCTGATCAGCGCTTCGGGTGTCGGATAACGGTAAAGCGTCGCCAGCGCCTGATTGGCTGCCAGATATCGCCCGCTCTCGGTGCTCTGAAACATGCCAACCACGGAATTTTCGAAAATGCTGCGATAGCGAAGTTCGGTTTCTGCCAGGTGAATCTGGGCCAGGACACGATCGGTAATATCCTCCAGATAGCCCTCGATCACCCGTCGGCCAGCCTCGTCGCGCAGACCTATGCCACGCTCCAGAACCCACTTCTCCTCGCCATCCCGACAAACAATGCGGTATTCCATGCGGTAGCGCGCCCCGGTATCGAGCGCTGCCAAAATGGTGCCGCGCACGGCAGCACGGTCTTCAGGATGGGTCAGGAAGTCCAGTGAGTTGCTCAAACTCCCGACCAGATCCTCGGCAGAATAGCCGGTCAGCTCGCGGCAACCCGGGCTGACCGACAACAAGGTCCAGTATTCATCAACCAGACAACGGAAGAGCATGCCATCCAGACTGGAAAACAGCGTTGTCATTGCCGGCATAGTCCGGAAAGCATGCTCCCCAGCAACGCAGCCCGGCCCGAAAGCGTCTCGCGGCGCCGGCCGCATAAAAAACCCGAGCTTAGACACGCTGCAGTTGACCTGATGGTCGAACATCTGCATTCCCTGTTCCCGCCTGCTTAAGTTCGACACCACTCTCACCTATCCATGCAAATACGCTATCGACCGCCGCAGTGGCAATCTCGAAATACTCCTGTGCCGCCACGCTGATTCCGGAACTCACCAACATGCGGGTACGGATCACCCGCGCCATCTGTTGCACCGCAAGTGCTGCCTTTTCTGCCTTTACCCCCCGCCCGCCAACCTCGTTTGCCTGATTGAGCAAGGCCTCGGCACGCGCCACCAGAAACATCAGGCGGACCCGCGCCACAGCAGAACAACCACGCCTTGCCGCCACACTCGTACCCAATGCACGAGCCTGACCAAGACATTCAGTCAACGCCGGCAAGCGGCTGGCATAGTTGCGTACCAAGCCACGGGAACAGCGGTCAACCAGGAGCAGTTCAACCCGCGCTTCTCCTAGTGCGGCCAGCCATTGCAGCAGTTGATCGATGAGAAAACTGTGCTGCGCAATACTTTGCTCAACAGAAAGGCCAGCCAGCTTCTCCCGGAGTTGCCCCCAGTTGAACTGAAACACCGAAAGTTCATTCAGCGTCAGGCAAGGATGCGCCCGCGCCCCCTCCGCTCTTGCCACCTCGCGCAATAACTGAATCAGTCCCTCAATCTCGCGCCCCTTGCCATCGAGCCGCGCCCTGAAACCCTGGTCCCCGGAGAGCAAGGCCGAGCTCATGCCACGATGCTGCTGCAAATGTCCAATCAGGCCAAGCAGGGAGCGACAGGCCGCCAGCGTATTGTCCAGCGACTTGCCGGCTTCCAGCCAGCGCCGGCGACGGTAGAGCATCATCGAGACCGCCAGGATGAATCCGGCCAGCGCCAGCATCGTGTAAATAATCCAGTTCATCTCAAGCTCACTCGTATTGGTATTTTTTCAAGGCACCGGTCAACTGAACCGACAGATCGCTCAGATAGCGGGACAGTTCGCTGTTCTCGCGGACCAGATGCTCGTTGGCATCGGCCAGCTGGGCGACCTGCTCGATGTCACGCGCAATATTCTGTCCGGCCTCGCTCTGTTCCTGGCTGGCGGCAGCAATATCGCGTATCAGCACTAGCGTCTGACGGGCGTTAACTTCGACCCGACGTAAATCCTCGACCGCCTCGCCGGCATCGCTAAGACTACTGGCCGCCTGACCACTTGTAGTCGCCATGGCATCGATCATCCCGCCGACATCAAGCCTGACCCCTTCAATGCGCTGGCCGATGTCGCGGGTGGCTTTGCTGGTCCGCTCGGCCAGTTTGCGCACCTCATCTGCGACCACGGCAAAACCGCGCCCCTGTTCACCAGCCCGCGCTGCTTCAATGGCGGCGTTGAGCGCCAGCAGGTTGGTCTGCGCAGCAATCTCGGCGATCAGTTCGACAATCACATCGATCTCCCGCGAGCGCTGTCCCAGTCGGCTGGCGCTATCTGACGTCTGCTGCACCGTCGCGGCGAGATTTTCCAGACTACGGGCCAGTCCGCTGACCCGCTCCGCCCCGGCCACCGCCATCTGCCCGGAGGCCTCGGCGACTTCGGCCGCACCGTGAGCGCTCTCACTGGTCATGCCGAGACTAACGGTCAACTGCTCCAGCGTTGCGGAGGACGACAAGGTAATGTCGCGCTGCCGGCGCACACCGTCATCGCCGCCGCTGGCATTGACGCTGCTCTCGCCAGCGACGCTGGAAATCTCCTGCGACATCCGGGCGAAGGTCAGGAACAAAGCGGACAACGAGCGGGCCATGCCATTAAGGCGTTCGGCCAGCGGCGCCAAGGCACCACAATGCTGGGCATCAAGGCGGCTAACCAGACGCCCTGCCGCCAGTTCAAGCGCAAAACCGTCGATCAAGGCCAGGGCTGTTTCAAGTCGGTACTGCATCCTGAGAGCGATGGCCATTGAAATACCCAGCAAGAGCACGCCACTCAAGGTCCAGAGTTCCGCCTGATCCATCAGCGCAACACCGACCAGGGCCGCCCCCCCGCCCACCGCCAGCAACCAGACCCCAAACATGCGTAAGCGCAAAGAGTTCATACCGGAGCGCAAGGCAGATAGCGATTCATTCCCTGTCATAGCAATCAGTCACATAGCAATAAGATTGTTACAACATAAGCAACGCCCATGCCATTTCTGATGAATAGATAATTACATATTTATAATCATATATATAGGAATTATGCTTCACGTCACGATAGCCCAAAATCATTAATTTAAAGTCACACGTCATTTACCGGGCATGAGATTGCACCAAATTGATGCCGCCAGCAAGCCGATAACCAAACAATGGCGCACCAAAAACGTGCGACCCGATACAGCTTGACTCAGCAGCTATAATTGCGGTTTTGCCACGCACCGAGAAGAACATCATGGAAGCCGAACACATCAATAGCATCTCCAACAAGCTCGACGATCTGGCGCAGCGCGCCGCCGAGCTACGGAGGTATCTTTGACTACGATCACAAGCGCGAACGTTTAACCCTCCTCAGCGAGGAAATGGAAGACCCGAAGATTTGGGATGACGCCAAGCGCGCCCAGGAACTCGGTCGCGAGAAAAAAGCCCTGGAAAATATTGTTCTGGTGCTCGAAGCAGTCCAGCAAAGCCTCGACGATGGCCGCGAACTGTTCGACATGGGCAAGGAAGATAACGACGAAGATACCCTGCTCTCCGTCGAAGCCGATAACGGCGAACTCGAAGCCAAGGTCGGTGCCCTCGAATTCCGCCGCATGTTCAACAACCCGATGGATCCGAGCCCCTGCTTCCTGGAAATTCAAGCCGGCGCCGGCGGCACTGAAGCCCAGGACTGGGCCTCGATGCTGTTGCGCATGTACCTGAAATTTGGCGAGAAAAAAGGTTTCACCGTGGAAGTCATGGAAGAGTCCGAGGGTGAAGTCGCCGGCATCAAGGGCGCTACCATCAAGTTCACCGGCGACTACGCCTACGGCACGCTGCGCACGGAAACCGGCATCCACCGCCTGGTCCGCAAATCACCGTTCGACTCCGCCGCCCGCCGCCATACCAGCTTCACCTCGGTCTTCGTCTTCCCGGAAGTTGATGACTCGATCGAGATCAACATCAACCCGTCCGACGTGCGCACCGATACCTACCGCGCTTCCGGCGCCGGCGGCCAGCACATCAACAAGACCGACTCCGCCGTGCGTTTGACCCACGTCCCGACCGGCATCGTTGTCCAGTGTCAGAACGACCGTTCGCAGCACCGCAACCGCGACGAAGCCTGGCAGATGCTGCGTGCCCGCATCTACGAGCACGAGTTGCGCAAGCAGCAGGCCGAGCAGCAGAAGCTGGAAGATGCCAAGTCCGACATCGGCTGGGGTCACCAGATTCGTTCCTACGTGCTCGACCAGTCGCGCATCAAGGATCTGCGCACCAACTTCGAAACCGGCAACACGCAAGGCGTGCTCGATGGCGACCTCGACGGCTTCATTGAAGCCAGTCTGAAACAGGGCGTTTAAGCGTCTAGCCGATGACCCGTCTCCTGGCTGCGCTGGCGGGCATGCTGCTGATTGCCTTGCTGGCAGCTGGGGGACTGCTGATCACTGCACTCGACAGCAAACCCCTGGTCGAGCGCAGCGAAACGATCTCCCCGGCGGCGGTTGCTGCTGCCCGCTGGTTGCTGCTGACCAATGATCCGCGCCGTTTGCAAGCAGGCGAAGCTCGGCGCGCCGCGATTCCAGCGACACTGATCGACGAAGGCATCAATTACGTCGCTAGCCGCAATCTGCACGGCCGGGGTGCCCTGGCGCTGACTGAAGACAGCGCCGAAATTCGCCTGACGCTGCGCCCACCAGTTTTTAATGGCTACATCAACCTGCGCGCCAGCCTGCGTGAAGCCTCTGGTGAACCGCATATTGCCTCGGCAGCAATCGGCGCGCTGGCCCTGCCCCCCTGGCTGGCCGAACTCGCCCTGCGCAATGCGATCCGCCTTGCCGGCTTCGAACGCGAGTGGCAACTGGCGAACAAGGCCGTGCGCGCCCTTGATTTCGACCCGGCCCACCAGCGCATCATCGTCAGCTATGTCTGGGAACCTGCACTGCTCGACCGGGCGCGCAATATCGCCGTCAACCCGCAGGACATCGCACGTATTCGCAGCGCCCACGAAAGCCTGGCTGCTCTGCTCGACCACAAGGCGCCGGGCAGTCGGTTGCCGCTGGTCGAGGTCTTGAAGCCCATGCTTTCTATTGGCGGTGACGATCAACGCGAGAACCGGCGCGCCGCAATCCTCGCCGTTGCCGCCTACCTTTCAGAGAAGAATCTCGCCCACGTCATTCCTGAAGCGCACAGCTGGCCGCGCCTGCGTCCGCTGCTACTGACATTGCAGGGCCGTGGCGACAGCGCCCAGCACTTTGCCGTTTCAGCCGCCCTCGCCGCCTGGGCCGGCGAACCGATTGCCGATGCGATCGGCGTCTACAAGGAGTTGCTCGACGCCCGTCACGGCAGCGGCTTCTCTTTCGCCGATCTGGCCGCCGACCGTGCCGGCACCCGCTTTGGCGAACTGCTCACCAGCCAGCCCGGTCGCCTAGACCACCTGCTCAGCAGCGACTTTGCCGACTCGGCTTTGGTCCCGATTTTGAACGACCTGCCAGAATCCATGTCTGAGCGCGAGTTTCGCCGTCGTTTTGGTGGCCCCGGCACAGCGGGTTATCAAAAAATGAACGACGAAATCGAGCGCCGGCTCAACGCACTGCCCTTGTATCAATAAGCCAGACAAAAATGAAAAAAATCGACACAGCGAACATCACCCGCCAACTGTTTGGCGCCGTCTTACTAAGCACACTCGTAGCTGCCTGCGGCGATGCGCCCAAGGAGGGTGCAGCCCAGGCAGCGGTTGCCAAGCCGGCACTGACCGTCACCACAATCAAACCGCAGTTGATGGACTGGCCGCAAATTTTGAAGAGCAGTGGCAACATTGCGGCCTGGCAGGAGGCAGTGATCAGCCCGGAAATCAGCAATTACCGGATTACGGAAGTGAATGCCAATGTCGGTGATCGCGTCAAAAAAGGTCAGGTGCTGGCGCGCATTGCCGGTGATACGGTTGACAGCGAGTTCGCCGAAACCCGCGCCACCGTCGCCGAAGCCGAAGCCACGCTGGCCGAAGCGCGCGCCAATCATGAGCGCGCCAAGCAACTGCGCGAAAAAGGTTTCTACAGCGCGCAACAGAATACGCAAACCCAGACTGCTTCCGAGACGGCGCTGGCGCGCCTCAATGCCGCCAAGGCACGCCTGCAAACAGCCGAACTAAAGCGCTCGAAAGCCACCGTACTCGCTCCTGACGATGGCATCATCTCGGCCCGCGCTGCCACCGTGGGCACGCTGACGCAACCGGGCCAGGAGCTATTCCGCCTGATCCGTGGCGCCCGCCTCGAATGGCGTGCCGAAGTCAGCAGCGCCGACCTCGCCCGCCTGAAAACCGGCCAGGTGGCGCAACTGGTGACACCGAATGGCGCCGTGATCGAAGGCGTGCTGCGCGCCGTAGCGCCGACCGTCGATGCGCAAACGCGCAATGCGCTGGTCTATGTCGACCTGCCGGCCAGCGCCGTGCAACAGGTCAGTGCTGGTATGTTTGCGCGTGGCGAATTCCGTCTCGGCACCCTGTCGGCGCTCACCCTGCCGCAGTCTGCCGTACTGCAGCGCGAAGGTTTTTCCTATGTTTTCCGGGTTGACCGCAACAAAGTGGTGCAGACCAAGATAACCCCCGGCCAGCGCAACGGTGAGCGTATCGAAATCAACGGCCTCGAAGCTGGTGCTCAGGTCGTCGCCACCGGCGCCGGCTTTCTGGCGGATGGCGATACGGTGCGCGTGGTCAGCGGCGAAAAGCAGCCATGAACGTTTCTGCGTGGTCCATCCGCAACCCGATCCCGGCGGTGTTGCTCTTCGTCATGCTTTCCCTGCTCGGTCTGATGGCTTTCAAGGGGATGAAGATTCAGCAGTTCCCGGACATCGACCTGCCTACCGTCACGGTCACCGCCACCCTGCCCGGCGCAGCGCCGGCGCAGATGGAAACCGAAGTCGCGCGCAAGCTGGAAAACTCGGTTGCCACGCTGCAGGGCATCAAGCACATCTACACCAAGGTGCAGGATGGCACGGCCATCGTCACCGTCGAGTTCCGCCTGGAGAAGCCGACGCAGGAAGCAGTTGATGACGTGCGCGACGCGGTCTCCCGCATCCGCGCTGATTTGCCGGGCGACATCAAGGACCCGGTGATCTCCAAGGTCAATCTGGCCGGCGCGCCCATTCTTACCTATACCGTCGCCTCCAGCCGCATGGATGATGAGGCGCTGTCGTGGTTTGTCGACAACAGCGTCACCAAGTCCCTGCTCAGCGTGCGCGGCGTTGGCGCGGTCGCCCGCGTTGGCGGCGTGACGCGCGAAATACGCGTCGAACTCGACCCCGCCCGCTTGCTGGCGATGCGCGCTACCGCCGCCGATGTCTCGCGCCAGTTGCGCCAGATTCAGCAGGAGGCTTCCGGCGGCCGCGCTGACGTGGGCGGCATTGAGCAATCAGTGCGCACCATCGCCACCGTTCAATCTGCCGACGACCTCGCTGCCATCGAAATTTCACTTGCCGATGGGCGCCGCCTGCGACTCAGAGAGCTTGCCACGGTCAGCGATACGGTCACCGAGCAACGCAGCGCCGCGCTGCTCAACGGCCAACCGGTCGTCGGCTTTGAAATCGTTCGGGCGCGCGGTGCCGGCGAGGTCGATGTCACCAAGGGCGTGCGCGCCACGCTGGAGAAACTGAAGGCAGACAACCCGGATATCACCATCACCGAAGCCTTCAATTTCGTTGATCCGGTGATCGAGAACTTTAACGGTTCGATGGCGCTGCTGATCGAGGGGGCGATTCTCGCCGTGATCGTCGTCTGGCTCTTTCTGCGCGACTGGCGGGCGACCATTGTGTCCGCCACCGCCCTGCCCCTGTCAATCATCCCGGCCTTTGCCGCGATGTACTTCATGGGCTTTTCGCTGAACGTCGTCACCCTGCTCTCGATGTCGCTGGTCGTCGGCATTCTGGTCGACGACGCCATCGTTGAAATCGAAAACATCATGCGCCATCTGCGCATGGGCAAAACACCGTTTCAGGCGGCAATGGAGGCCGCTGACGAAATCGGTCTGGCGGTGATCGCCACTACGTTTACGCTGATCGCCGTCTTCCTGCCGACCGCCTTCATGGGTGGCGTACCGGGAAAATTCTTCGTCCAATTCGGGTGGACCGCAGCCATTGCCGTATTTTTCTCACTGGTCGTTGCCCGTGTCCTGACACCGATGATGGCTGCCTACCTCCTCAAGCCGCCGACCAAGGAACATCACGAACCACGCTGGCTGGAGGTCTACGCCGGCTGGGCGGCCTGGTGTCTGAAGCACCGGATCAAGACGACGATCGCCACCATTGTTTTCTTCTTTGGCTCATTCGCCCTGGTGCCGCTGCTGCCGACCGGTTTCGTCCCACCCGACGATCTATCGCAAACTCAGGTCTACCTCTCGCTGCAACCGGGCAGCACGTTCAGGGAAACCTTCGCCGCCGCCGAGGACGCGCGGCACATTGTTGAGCAGAACCCCAACGTCAAGATGGTGTACACCGCCATTGGTGGTGGTGCCGCCGGCAGCGACCCGTTCGCCCCGAAAGGCGCCGCCGAGGTGCGCAAGGCAACGCTGACCATCAACCTGACCCCGCGCAGCGAACGCGGTGGCGTCAAAAAGCAGGCCGTTGAACGCGAGTTGCGCGACGCCCTGGCCATCTTGCCGGGAGTGCAGGTCAAGGTCGGCCTCGGCGGTTCCAACGAAAAATACGTGCTGGTCCTGGCCAGCGAAAACGGCCCCTTGCTCAGCGAACATGCGCGCACCGTCGAACGCGAATTGCGTTCAATTCCCGGCATCGGCGCCGTCACCTCAACCGCCAGTCTGGTCCGCCCGGAGCTGGTGGTGCGTCCCGACTTTTCGCGCGCCGCCGACCTTGGCGTCACCTCGGCCGCCATCGCCGATGTACTGCGTATTGCCACCGCCGGCGATTACGACCAGAGCATCGCCAAACTCAACCTCGCCCAACGCCAGATCCCCATTGTCGTCAAACTGCCGGCAGAAGCCCGTCAGGATTTGAGCCTGCTGGAGCGCTTGACCGTACCCGGCAAGAATGGCCCGGTGATGATAGCCAACGTCGCCACCCTGAGCATTACCGGTGGCCCGGCTGAAATCGACCGCTACGACCGCCTGCGTAATATCAACTTCGAGATCGAGCTCAACCAGCAACCGCTCGGCGAAGTCGAAAAACTGGCGCTGGCCTTGCCCAGCCTGAGCAAACTGCCGCCCGGCATCCTGCAAACCACGGTGGGTGATGCCGAGGCGATGGGCGAACTATTCGCCAGTTTTGGCCTGGCTATGCTGACCGGCATCCTGTGCATCTACATCGTGCTGGTCCTGCTCTTCAAGGATTTCGTGCAGCCACTGACCATCCTGGCAGCACTGGTGCTCTCGGTGCCCGGTGCCTTCCTGGCGCTTTACATCACGCAGACGGCACTCTCCATGCCGTCGATGATCGGACTCATCATGCTGATGGGCATCGCCACCAAAAACTCCATCCTGCTCATCGACTACGTCATCCTTGCCCGTCGTGGCATCGACGGCAACCCCGGCCTCGACCGCTGGCATGCCCTGCTCGATGCCTGCCGCAAACGCGCCCGGCCGATCGTCATGACCACCATCGCCATGGGTGCCGGCATGATGCCGATCGCCATCGGCCTCGGCACCGACCCCAGCTTCCGTGCACCGATGGCCATCGTCGTCATTGGTGGGCTGATCACCTCGACTTTCCTCAGCCTGCTGGTCATCCCCGTCGTCTTCACTTTTGTCGACGACGTCATTCAGTGGATACAGCAGCACCTGCCGAAAACGCACGTCTGATGGACAACATCTTCGCCAATCTGCCGCGGTCGACGCTCAAAAACGAGGATTTTTTTGAGCTACTCAAACGCCCCGGACTACGCCTTGAACGCATCGTTTCTACCGGCCAGTGCAGCCCGCCTGACTTCTGGTACGACCAGCCGGAAGGCGAATGGGTGCTGCTCCTGCAAGGCGAAGCACGCCTGCGTTTTGCCGATGAAACAGCGAGCCGTCATCTGAAGGCCGGAGATTTTCTCGATATCGCAGCGCACCGCCGGCATCGGGTCGAGTGGACGACGTTCGATGAAACAACCGTCTGGCTGGCCATTCACTACACCTGCTGAATGAGCATTGCCCTCAATGCGCCAGCGTGGACGCTAGCCAGCGAACAACGTGACTTTGTCGAGTGGCGCAAGGGCCGCGCAAATTTTGCGGTCTGGGCACTGGATTTAAGTACGCCAGCCCTGACGGCAGCCAGCGAAAATTTCCGGCGCCACATGGGCGACACTTTTCTCGCCGACTACGTGCGCCAACCGCATCTCACCTTACAGATAGCCGGTTTCCCCGCCAAGTCGCGCCAGTTTCCTGACGACTATCCGACGGAGGAATTTCATCAGCAAGTTGAGCAGCTGCGAGCCCTTGATCTACCACCGTTTGCCATTGAAATAGGCGAGGTTGGCAGCTTCACCTCTGCCGCCTATTTCTCGGTCAAAGATCATTCTGGAAGCCTGAGCAAAATACGGCAAGCCTTGGGGGCAGTGGAATTTGACGACTTTCAATACCTCCCGCACCTTACCTTTGGCCTCTACCGCGACCAGCGCCCAATGGCTGAAGTCATGCGTCAAATGAATGCGGCCCCAGCATTCAGCCCATTGACCCTAGAAATCGGAAAAATATCGCTGATGACCTATCAGGCAGCAGTCATTGGCGGCCTACTGACCAGTCAGTTCGAGATCAAGCTGAATTCAGCCCCGGGCACTCAGGGCCGGAATTTTGCCACCAGCGCCCGCTGTTTTGACTAATGGAAGCAATCAGGACGATGGCCGGGCGCCGGGCTGCGAGAGCCAGCGCAACAAGACGTTTTCCAGCGTCTCCGGATCAATTGGCTTACTCAGAAAGTCATTCATCCCGGCATCAAAACAGCGCTGCCGGTCGCCGTTGAAAGCATTGGCAGTCATGGCAACGATCGGCAACTGCTGCCGACCGGGTAATTCGCGGATGGTACGAGTCGCCTGCAAGCCATCCATACGTGGCATCTGCATATCCATGAAGACCAGCGCGTAGTCATTATTGCGCACCAGGTCAACGGCAACCTGACCATCCTCGGCGACATCCAGATCAAAGCAGAAGTCTGCAAGAAACTCCTGCACCACCTCGCGATTGATGTAGTCATCCTCCACCAACAAAACGCGGTAGCCCCGGTACTCTTTACGCAGGATTTCTCCCGCTGCGGGAAGTCCGGACTTTGGCTCGATCTCCAGAGCAGCGTTCGACGCACGCTGCAAATTTGCCGTAAACCAGAAGGTGCTGCCCTGCCCCAGGACGCTGCGAACCCCAGCCTCGCCCCCCATCAAGGACGCCAGTTTACGGGTGATGGCCAGCCCAAGGCCGGTTCCACCAAATTTCCGCGTCGTTGAACTATCTGCCTGCTGAAACGCATCGAAAATTCGCTCGAGCGATGCATCGGCTATCCCTATACCCTGATCGATCACCTCGAAACATACCCTGAGGCTATCCTCTGTTTCATTCAAAACGCTGGTGCGCAGGGTAATCGTTCCACGCTCGGTGAATTTAACGGCGTTGGATACGTAATTGAGCAGCGCCTGCGTCAATCGGGTTGGATCGCCCATCAGCCAGGCCGGAAGAACATCTCCCACTACCTTTAGCGTGAGCCCCTTGGCGCTGGCACGTTCATTAATCATGGAGACAACATTAGCGGTGATCACTCCGATCGACAGCGGAATCGATTCCAGCTCCATTTTGCCAGCCTCGATCTTCGAGAAGTCGAGCACATCGTTGACGATTCCCATCAGATGCTGTCCGGCACTTGCTATACGATCGACCCGGGTAATCTGCTCCGCAGCGAGCTCATGTCGCTTCATCATGTAGGTCATGCCAAGAATGGCATTCATTGGCGTACGAATTTCGTGGCTCATGTTGGCCAGAAACTCCGCCTTCATGCGTCCCGCCTGCTCTGCCGCCTCCTTGGCCCGCGTCAGATTTGCCGCCAACTCAAGCTCCTGAGTGATATTCCGGGTCAGCAAGGCAAACTGTCGCCAACCACAAACAGCCTCTATTTCAAGAGACGAAAGCTCAATCGATACTTCTTTGCCGGCACAACAGCGGGTGAGCAGTTTTTTCTTAACTAACAAAGCACCAGTATTCAGGGACTGGAGAATTCCATCAGCCTCCTCGCCCAGCAAGCTATCCAGACGTTTGCCCAGAAACAATGCGTCGGTGGTGCAAAACATGGCCAAGGCATTGCTATCCATCGAACGCACCCAGCCTTGTTCATCGACGGTGATCACCCCTAGCGAACTGGTCTCCAGCAACTGGCGGTTACGCTCGGTAGCCCGCTTTCGGGTCAGCAGACTCTGCAAGCGAGCGCGCAATTCGATTGGAATGACCGGCTTGAGCACATAATCATCGATGCCAAGCTGAAACAGTTCAATACGACGAGACGGGTTGTCGAACGCCGTCACGGCAAGGATAGGCGTTCCTCCCTTGGGCAATGCCTGACGTCGAATACGGTTGATCAGTCGCGCTCCAGACATGTGCCCAGCGAGCACGATGTCACTAAGCACCAGATCGTAGTCATGCTCAAGAAAAGCCAACCAGGCCTCATCGGCACTTGAAAAGCAATCAACCACGATGCCCCATTCGCGCAACTGGGCATCCATCAACTCTCGCTGCTCTTTGCTATCCTCAATATAGAGAACATGGCAGCGCATCGGCTGGTTCATTTCGAAGAAATGCCGGACAAAGGTCACCAGCTCTTCGACATCCTGTTTTCTGAATAGCTCGGTCACGCCGGCCTGGTTAGCTTGCTCGGCAAGCTCTGCGGAAGGACTGGAGGTCAGCAGCACAATGGGCTCGAACGGTGCCTGCCCGGAATTGCGCAACACTTTTGCCAGATCAAGGCCACTACCATCAGGCAATTGCCAGCTCACCACGAAAAAATCAAACTGCTGGCTGGCTATGGCAGCTATCGCCGCCGCCTGAGTCGGAACCAAGACCAACTGAACGCCACGGCAATTGCTAAAACTTTGTTGCAGGATGTCCCGATTCAAAGGCGTGTTGTCGACCAGCAGGATATTCACACAGCCCCCCGATTTACATTTTTTTACAATCTTAGCATGCCGTACACATTGTCTAGGGGTGCCGCTCCGGGCTATTTTTTGATTGGCTGATTACGCCCGGAAAACTCGTCACTCAGACGAAATGTGGCATCACTGAACAGACCGCTGGGATTTTTGCTGCAGTAGTGATTGATGTTCAGTTCTATCGTACCGCTGGAAATGGTCGAAACCTGCTGATTTTGCAACGCATAGTTGTGCCCGGTCAGCACGCCACGCGCCCAGAGGATATAGCTTTTACGTAAATCAGAATCATCCTTGGACCTGTTCCAGGCAGCACAAGTCATGTCGTCAAAGCCAAGGACATTGAGCGCTGCGGCCCCCGAGGTTCCGGCAGTCAGGGCACAACAGAGCGCTACAGCAACGGGTGAAACATGGCGCAATTGCATCAGACTTTCTTTCGTATTTTGGAAACTTGGGCCGAATGGCTTTCGCTCCGATTATCCCACCTGCGCCACTCAACAGAAAACCTGCTGTTTAAATAGTCGACCGGCCTTGTCCGCAGAGGGCTAAATCGGCGAAAATTCAGGGTTATACGCCTTTACAGGCGACCCATTAGTTTCCAAGGAACTCTCATGTCCAACGCCGAACAGCAAATCCCGGTCCAGCAAGACGAAAACCAGCTTATCGCCGAGCGTCGTGCCAAGCTCGCCGAGTGGCGCAAAACCGGGAAAGCGTTCCCCAACGATTTCCAGCGTGAAAACACCGCTGCCAAATTGCTCGAAATCTACGGTGACAAGACCAGCGAAGAGCTGGAAGCGATGCCGGTCGAAGTCAAGGTCGCCGGCCGCATGATGCTCAAGCGCGTCATGGGCAAGGCCTCGTTTGCCACGGTGCAAGATCTCTCCGGCCGCATTCAGCTTTACGTTGCGCGTGACCGCGTCGGCGAGGATGTCTATGCCGATTTCAAACATTGGGATCTGGGCGACATTATCGGCGTGGTTGGCACCCTGATGCGCACAAAAACCGGCGAACTGAGCATTCAAGCCGCTGAAATCCGCCTGCTGACCAAGTCGCTGCGTCCGCTGCCGGACAAGTTCCACGGTCTCGCCGATCAGGAAATGAAGTATCGCCAGCGTTATGTCGACCTGATCATGAACGAGGAAACCCGCTTCACCTTCCTCGCCCGCAGCCGCATCGTTGCCTCGATCCGCAATTACATGAACGGCCACGGCTTCCTCGAAGTCGAAACGCCGATGATGCACCCGATTCCCGGCGGCGCCGCCGCCAAGCCTTTCGTCACCCATCACAACGCGCTCGACATGCAGCAGTTCCTGCGCATCGCGCCAGAGCTTTACCTCAAGCGGCTGGTCGTCGGCGGTTTCGAGAAAGTGTTTGAAATCAATCGTAACTTCCGCAACGAAGGTTTGAGCCCACGCCACAACCCCGAATTCACCATGATGGAGTTCTACGAGGCCTACGCGAACTACCATACGCTGATGGACTTTACCGAAGGCCTGCTACGCCACGCTGCGCGTGAAGCGCTGGGCAAGGAAGTCTTCCAGTATCAGGGCCGTGAGCTTGACCTGTCCAAGCCGTTCCATCGTCTGACCATCTGTCAGGCCATCCAGCGTGAGCAACCCGGCTTTACCGATATCCAGCTGGCTGATGCCGAGTTCCTCAAGACCAAGATCAACGCCTTTGGCGAAAAGGTCAAGCCAGGCGGCCTCGGCAGCCTGCAACTGCAACTGTTCGAAGCCTGCGCTGAAGCTCACTGCTGGGAACCGACCTTCATTATCGATTACCCGGTGGAAGTCAGCCCGCTGGCCCGTGCCTCCAACAGTAACCCCGAAATCACCGAGCGTTTCGAGCTGTTCATCGTTGGCCGCGAGATTGCCAACGGCTTCTCTGAGCTGAACGATGCCGAAGACCAGGCCGCGCGCTTCCAGGAACAGATGAAAGCCAAGGATGCCGGCGACGAGGAAGCGATGTATTACGACGCCGACTTTATCCGCGCGCTGGAATACGGCCTGCCACCGACCGGTGGCTGCGGCATCGGTATTGATCGCCTGATCATGCTGCTGACCGATGCGGCGGCGATTCGTGATGTCATCCTCTTCCCGTCGATGCGTCCTGAGTGATACCTCAAGTCATTTACTCATTGGCCACAAAACAATGCAGATAAGCCAGTTGCAGGTTGCCACCGACAACGTTCAGGATCGTCTGCTCCTGCGCGTTGCCACGCCGGATAACGAGGAATATCGCATCTTCTTCACCCGGCGTTTTCTGCGTGAGCTGTGGCCGCATTTCACCACCATGCTTACCGGACACCTTGGGCAGCGCCCGGCCCTGACACCTGAGCCGGATGCTGCGACGGCTTCTCCGCACACCTTTGAGCAGCAGTTTCGGGATAACAATCCCAGTTACCCGCTGGGCAGCAAGCCACTGCTGGCCAGCGAAGCAACGCTGGAACCCTCTGGCGACGGCCTTGCCCGCCTGATTCTGCGCGAAGGTCGCGAACGCAGCTTTGAACTGAGTCTCACTGCCGAGATGCTGCAAGCCCTGTGTGCCATGCTGCGTGCCGCCAGCGAACAGGCACATTGGGAGATCGCACTCGAATATCAAGGCGCCCCAGGGCCAATGATCATAAGCCACGCTCCGGGCAAACCCCTGCTGCATTAGTGGAAAAACTCGAACCGGCCCGTCTCCAATTCAACACCGTTGGCGAGCCCTACTCCCCCATCTTTGACGACGTTTACCACTCCGCTTATGGCGGCCCGGCGCAGTCGCGCCATGTCTTTCTGAGCGGCAATGAGCTCCCGCAACGCTGGCAGGGCAAGCAGCGCTTCGTCATTCTCGAAACCGGTTTTGGCTTCGGGCTGAATTTTCTGGCAGCCTGGCAGGCGTGGCGTGATGATCCAGCGCACTGCCAGCGACTACACTTTATCTCGTTTGAAAAACACCCGTTTTCAGCCAGTGATCTCCTTATCGCGCACGCGCGCTGGCCAGAGTTTGACGAAATCTCGGCGCAGCTTCTCGAACACTGGCCGGCGCTGACACCCGGCATCCATCGCCTGTATCTCAATCAGGGGCAGCTCATCCTGACCCTGATTTTTGGCGATGCCGCCAGCCAATTACGTGCGGTCAACGCCGCCGTGGATGCTTTTTTTCTCGATGGTTTCTCACCTGCCAAGAATCCGGAACTGTGGTCACCGTATTTTTGCAAAGGTCTGACTCGCCTTGCTGCGCCGGGCGCCACGCTGGCAACGTGGACGGTTGCCGGCCAGGTCCGTGCAGCGCTGAGCGCCGCTGAATTTGAGGTAAAAAAAGTTCAGGGCTTTACCGGCAAACGCCAGATGCTGGTCGGGCACTTTCGTTCGCGGCGACCAGACCGTCACCCGGCGCCTGAAGAGCGCCGTGCCATCGTCATCGGCGCCGGCCTCGCCGGCTCTACAACGGCACATCGTCTGGCGGCGGCCGGCTGGCAGGTGACGGTACTGGAACAGACCCCGGCACCCGCCATGGGGGCTTCGGGCAACATTGCCGGCATGCTGCGCCCACTGCCCAGCGCCGACGACAACCGCCTTTCCCGCCTGACCCGCGCCGGTTTTCTCGCCACGCGAAAATTGCTCGACACCTTGCCAGGCGTCCGCTGCTCATCCTGTGGCGTGCTGCATCTGGCGCGCGAAAGCGAACATGAAGCGCAGCAGCGACGGACCGCTGACACCCTGGGTTTCCCGCCCGAGGTCATGCAGTTTGTTGATCGTCAGGCGGCATCGGACAAACTGAACTGGCCGGTGGAGCATGGCGGCTGGTGGTTTCCCGAAGGCGGCTGGGTGCAACCCGCATCATTCTGCCACAGCCTGCTTGAGTCCTTCCCCAAGCACATAACCGTACACTGCAATGTTGCGGTCGACCGCCTAAAACACTCGGAAAATTCCTGGCAGGCAATTGCTGCTGACGGCCAGACACTGGCTGAAGCGCCGGTCCTCATTATGGCCAGCGGCGTCGCGGCCCCGCGCTTTGCCCAATTCAACTGGTTGCCGCAGGTTTCGGCGCGCGGTCAGGTCAGTCACTTGCCCGTGGGCGAAACCCCGGCACTCGATATCGTCGTCTGCAAACTCGGTTACGCCACTCCGGCGGTGGACGGCTACCAACTGGCCGGCGCCACCCTCGCCTATGAAGACGACGGCGCCGATGAGCGAGTCGCGGATCACCGCGAAAATCTGGCCAAGCTGAATCTCATCCTCCCCGGCTTCGCCAAAACCATCGTTCCAGAATCATTAAGCGGCCGCGTCGGCTTCCGCCCGATGTCGCCGGATCGCCTGCCTATCGTCGGCCGCGTGCCCTTCGCCATTCAGGCCGACAACAACACCCGCCTGCATGAAATCCCGCGTCAACCAGGCCTCTGGTGCGTACAAGGCTTTGGTGCCCGTGGCATTGTGTGGTCGGCACTGATGGCTGACCTGCTCGTCAGCCAGCTCGAGGGCGACCCCTTGCCCCTGGAAAACGATCTGGTCGACGCCGTCGACCCCGGCCGCTTCATGGTCAAGGGGGCACGCCGAGCCACTGTCGAAGCTGATGCTTCGTAAGCTCGTGCCGAGAGGCCGCTTCAGACCACCGCCGGCATAAGCCTGCTGCCGGGCCACCCGCGCTACCCGTGGCCCTGCTAAACTCTTTCTTTTTTCCGACAAAAAAGAGAGACACGCATGAAGATCGAAACCCTTGCCGTGCATGGCGGCTACAGCCCGGACCCGACGACCAAGGCGGTCGCCGTGCCGATTTACCAGACCACCTCTTACGCTTTCGACAGCACCCAGCACGGTGCCGACCTCTTCGATCTAAAGGTGGCCGGCAACATCTACACACGCATCATGAATCCGACCCAAGACGTGCTGGAAAAGCGCGTGGCGGCGATGGAAGGCGGCATTGCGGCATTGGCCATGGCCTCCGGCATGGCGGCGATCACTGCGGCAATCCAGACGATTGCCGAGTCTGGCGACAACATCATTTCGTCGAGCACTCTCTACGGCGGCACCTTTAATCTTTTCGCGCACACCCTGCCGCAGTACGGCATCGATGTGCGCTTCGCCGACTTCAATGACCCGGCCGCCTTCGAAAAACTGATCGACAGCAAGACCAAGGCAGTCTTCTGCGAATCCGTCGGCAACCCGCTGGGTAACGTCACCGACTTCGAGAAACTCGCTGAAATCGCCCACAAGCATGGCGTGCCGGTCATCGTCGACAACACCGTGCCTTCACCCTATCTCTGCCGCCCCTTCGAACATGGTGCCGACATCGTCGTGCATGCCCTGACCAAATATCTCGGCGGCCACGGCAACAGCCTCGGTGGCATCATCGTCGATAGCGGCAAGTTCCCCTGGGCCGAACACAAGACCAAGTTCAAGCGCCTCAATGAGCCGGATGTCTCCTATCACGGCGTCGTTTACACGGAAGCGCTCGGCCCCGCCGCCTACATCGGCCGCGCCCGCGTCGTGCCGCTGCGCAACATGGGCGCCGCGATCAGCCCATTCAACGCCTTCCTCATCCTGCAAGGCATAGAAACGCTGGCCCTGCGCATGGACCGCATCTGTGAAAACACTTTGAAGATCGCCAATTTCCTGAAGGGTCATGCCAAGGTGAGCTGGGTCAATTACGCCGGCTTGCCGGAGCACAAAGACCACGCGCTGGTTCAGAAGTACATGGGCGGCCGTGCTTCCGGCATCCTCAATTTTGGGGTCAAGGGCGGTAGCATCGGCGGCGGCAAATTCCAGGATGCCCTGCAATTGGTCACTCGTCTGGTCAATATCGGCGACTGCAAGACACTGGCCTGCCACCCGGCGTCAACCACCCACCGTCAGTTGTCACCGGCCGAAATGGCGAAAGCCGGCGTTTCCGAAGACATGATTCGTCTGTCGGTCGGCATCGAGCACATCGACGATCTGATTGCCGATCTTGATCAGGCTCTGAACGCTGCCTGATTCTGCATTGAGCCACAGTAAAAACCCGGCAAGCAGCCGGGTTTTTTATGCAAATTCAGGCAATTTTCAACCGTTGACCGAAGCATCCTCCGCTGGCGAAAGCGGTTGCGGAATACTCATGACGTAGAGCACGACAGCGCAGAAACCGAAAAACGCCACCGTCGTCAATATGCTTGGTGTCCAGGTATCGGATATCCCCGGGGCATTCATTGACCAAAAAAATGCGCCCAGTACAGGCAGCATCATGACGGCACAAAATATGGCGGCAACGAAGGCAAATTTCTGCCCAAAATGGCGTGGCTTTCTCATTCAACTTCCTCAACTTTGAGCCAGATTGAACGCTGGTCTCTGATGTCGCTGGTGGACAGACTGAGAGTACCACTTTGCCGATTGTCCGACTGCCTTCCTGTGCCACCGAGTTCTATCCACTCGCCAAGACGACCTGAAACCGTCGTGGTCAGACGCTGCGTATTGACACTGCCGCGCCCCTGGTAACCCGGTGTATCGGCATGCTGGCTGATCTCCAGGGTCACACGATCACCATTCAGGCGTGGCACAGCATAAAAACCCTGCCCGATATCCTGATAGGCCGTTGTCTCATTGATGATGGCACCACCGGGGCCAATGATTATTTGCCGCATGGGCACCGGCAAGGAGCGCCCCACCTGAATGAAGGCCTGGCTGCCCTCCAGAGTGCGTACCATTTGCCCGGCGCTTTCACGACGTCCGCTACGGCTGTCCCAGACCGTTGCCTCGCCCCGTAGCCGATTCGTGCTGCCGAGCACTACCTGGCCGCTGGCTTCGGCACCGCGTTGGCTGTTCTCAGCCTCACGACTCTGGCTGACCCGAATGATCAACTGCCGCGTCGGTGTATCAATCGCCGCCAACGCCCGTTTGATTTCGCCGCGATTGCGCGGCGAAGCCTTCAAAAAGAGCTGATTATTCATTCCTGAAAGTGTTCCGCCCGGTTCCAGCAAGGGGCGCAGAACAGGCAGTACCTGGTCGACCGTTTTGCCCTTAAGCTCGATGACTTCCAGCTCTTGCGCCCCCAGCAAACCAATCCACAAGGCAAATAGCGCGGTCAACAGCGTTTTAAGGGCAGATTTCATCCAGCCCTCGTCAAGCAGCAGCTATGTGTGGCAAGGCGAGGTATTCCTTGGAGTTCATTTCGGTCATGCGACTCACCGTGCGGGCAAACTCGCTGGCTTGCGTGCCTTCCGTATAAAGCGCTTCCGGGGCGCAATCTGCGGTGGCGATAAGTTTGACCTTGTGGTCATAAAAAACGTCGATCAACCAGGTAAAGCGCCGAGCCTCCGAGGCCTGATGCTGAGTCATTTTTGGCACATGGGAGAGCATTACCGTGTGATAGGCACGGGCGATCTCCAGGTAATCATTCTGCGAGCGCGGGCCGCCACACAAAGTTCTGAAATCGAACCAGATCACCCCGTGACCACGGCGCAAGGTGGGAATTTCACGGCCCAGCACTTCGATCTTGCCGCCCTTCTTACCCTCCTCGCCAGCGACCATGCGGAAG
>Ga0209480_10000794_pt1 | contig 24437 bp, 19 predicted proteins | sample JI61114C2DNA_FD_187501 | JGI IMG/M metagenome (GOLD analysis project Ga0209480, IMG submission 187501) | Wastewater effluent complex algal communities from Wisconsin, to seasonally profile nutrient transformation and Carbon sequestration -... | ecosystem: Engineered > WWTP > Effluent > Algae... | reverse complement strand
CACTGATGATGGCAGCCAGAAGGCCGATGACGAAATAGGAGGGAAGCTGTTTCACCGATTGCTTCCACAACTCGCCCATGGTGGGTGCGAGGCCTTTGTTCAGCATGTAGAAGCGCATGTATTCGTACACCATGGTATAGAGCAGCAGCATGGAAATGCCCATTAGCGCATAACCGAAGAACATGGAGCCGATGCCCGATATCATGGCGTCCGGCGAATTACCCAGGCCGATCGCGCCGCCCATGATGGTGCGGAAGAACGTGCCGAAGAGCAGGGCTGCAACCAGGTAGATGGGGAGGCAGATGAAGACAAGCGGGCGGTAAAGTGTTTTCCAGTTCCGGCGGATGAACTGGAAGCCGGTGCTGATCACGGCACTGAAATCACGCTGCTGGCGTAACTCGATGTAAGCGTTGTTTTCGTTCGACATGGTAGGGGTAAATGATGAAGTAACCGATGATGAAGAGCAAGCTGCCGCCGATAATGGCGATGTTGAACGCCGGGTGCATGGTGGCGCTGCGGCGGGTGATGAAGGACTCGATAAATCCGGCGAGGATGAAGCAAGGCACAAGGCCGGCCACGATCTTCACGCCGTTGAGCGCGCCCTTGCGGAAGCTCGCCAAGCGCGTATAGGTGCCGGGGAAAAGGATGCTGTTGCCCATGACGATGCCCGCGGAACCTGCGATCACAATGCAGCTGATCTCCACCACGCCGTGCAGCCATATCGCCATCAAGCTTTCGCGCAGCACACCCTGGTCGTACATGAAGTATTGGAAGGTGCCGAGCATAATGCCGTTCTGCACCAGGATCAGCCATGTGCCGTAGCTCAACAACACGCCCAACGCGAAGGCGTAGAACGACACCATGATGTTGTTGAAGGTGATGCCGAAGAACATGTCCATCATCGGGCTGCTGCCGTAAACGCCCATGGGCTTGCCTGCCTTGATGTTTTCCAAGGTCATGTTCACGTAGCCGTCGCCCATGATGAGCCGTGTGAAGGTGGTATCGTAACGCGCGCTGAGCCCGCCGATGAGCACCGCCACGGTGAATACGGCGGCCGCAATGGCCAACTGCTTGCGCGAACCGGCCATCAACAACGGCAACTCGGTGGTCCAAAAGGTGACGAAACGCCCCACGCCCGTGCGCTGGTTGCGGTAAATGTGCCGGTGCATGTTCGCCGCCAGCGTGTTGAGGTAGGCCGTTACCTGCGCGCCGGGGTAGAACGTGCGGGCGTAACTAAGGTCGTCGTTGAGCTCGATGTATAGCGCGCTGGCCTCGTCCGGCGTAATGTCCACGGCTTTTTTCGCGGTGAGCAGCTCCAGCCGCTGCCACTTGGCACTGTTCCGTTTTACGAAGGCTGCTTCACGCATGGATGGGGCACTACCGGCAAACGTAGTGAACCGGCGGTAAGTTGAGGAGTTGAGTTAGCTGAAAGCTTTAAGTCATAAGCCGCAAGCTTGAGTCGGGAGTCCGAGACAGGAGTACCCGGTTCTCAATACCCGATACCCTATACCGGAAATTTAATTCCAATCCATTACTCTTGCACCGCACCGCATGGAAACCGTACACATTGAGACCACGCACAACGTGGCGCTGCACTACGAAGTGGCTACCATCGTCGATCGCGGCATCGCCGTTTTGATCGATTGGCTGCTGCTGGCCGGTTGGACCATCGCACTGGTCTTGATCACCCGCAAATTGGACATTTTCGTGCCGGATTGGGTGGAAATCATCGTGCTCGGTTTTCCGTGGACGTTCTACCACCTGATCAGCGAGATCTGGTTTGATGGCCAAAGCCTTGGCAAGCGCGCGCGCAACATCAAGGTGGCGCGGTTGGACGGTGGTCAGCCGGGCATCGGCAATTACTTATTGCGCTGGGTGATACGGCTTGTGGATTCCATGTTTTTCTTAGGCGCGGTAGTGATCCTCTTCAATGGCAAAGGCCAGCGCTTGGGCGACATCGCCGCGGGCACAACGGTGATCTCGCTGAAGCAGCGCTTGACCTTGAACGATACGCTGCTGATGGACCTTCCGGAAGACCACCAGGTCACATTCCCCGAAGCCGCGCGCCTCAGCGATGCCCATGCCCGGTTGATCAAGGAGGTGCTGGCGAACACCAGCCAAGCACGCGGAACGGCCATCGAAACCCTCGCACAGCGCTTCCGTCTGGAATTCGGCACGAACACGGAATTGGCATCCGAAGCGTTTTTGAGGGCGCTGCTTGCGGACCATATTTTCCTTACGGGAAGGTGAGGCAGTTGGTAGTAGCAGTTGGCAGTGGCAGACTGCAGCCGTCTATTCACAAATCATCACGTTGCATTTCTCCGCGTCTCCGCGCCTCAGCGTCCCAAACCTCTTAAGCCTCCCATCCTCACGCCCTCTTAAACACCAGTTTCACGAACATCCGGTCCACTTCCACCGCCTGCAGCAGGCCGTCCTTGTAGCGGTAGATGTTGAATTTTTTTCCGGGCATGCTCAGTACATAAACACCCTCAGCCGTGCGGGTCAATGGACAATCGCGCATTACACTCTCAACGAAAACGGTGGATTGCCCCACGGGTTCCTCGAAGTACATCCGGGCGGTGCTCCACGCATTCGGTTCTTTCATGGTGAAATGCTCCTTGGGATGCACAAAGCAGTTCAGCGTGCCGGCCATGTTGCGCATAAAGCTGGAATCGCGTAAGCTGCCGTTGAGGTGCAACGACGTGAAGCCAGCAAAGGGCCGCCCAGCACGGTATTCCAGGGCCATGGTGGACCGCACCACTTGTTTCATCACGATCTCCAGCTCCGAATAGGAACTCACGGCGTAGGTGGCATTTACGCCGGCATGGTTGCGGATGGCGGTGATGCCGCCGACCATGTTTTCACCTTTCCAAATGGTGAAGCCCAACTGCTGTGCACAGGCCGTACTAAAGAAGGCTAAGACAAAGAGGAATGCGGCCAGGGTGTGGAAGAAGCGGGGCATGAAGGGGGAAAGATAGATGCTTCGGCCATGCCGCGTCGGAAGAATGTTCCGGCGCTGAAGTTCCAGATCGCCCGTCCGCCGGGGAAAATCTCAAAGCGAACGTCGTGCTTTTAACCACACTTCCCGGCCCGCACGTGGAGCGATCGAATTGTGGCAGCGCTCAATTTTCAGCTCGGTGAACGCAGCACTGAACAGCTGGCCATATTCCGCGGCGTTGCCCCCGAATGGCGGGTGATCCGCGTTCAGCACGTCATCGAATAGTACGCCTAACAGGGTTCCGCCCGGCGAGAGCAATTCAAGCATCTTCACTACATAGGCCGGGCGCAACACGGGGTTCAGCGCACAGAAGAACGTCTGCTCCACGATACGGTCATACTGCCCTACATGCTTGAAAAAGTCGCCCACCAACAAGTGTTCTTTTGGAAATGTAGGACAGCGGGCAAGCAGGTCCTTGAACGGCGCACCCGTTAGGTCGATCACTGAAACATCCGTAAATCCAAGCCGGTGCAGGTATTCCGCCTCATACGAGCGACCACCGCCGGGGATCAAAATGCGGAGCTTCTTATCGGTTAGCTGATCGAAATAGGTCTTTAATGGAGTGGTCACCTCGCCCACGTCCCACCTCGTATCTCCCGTGGCATAGCGGTCATTCCAAAAGTCGGCATTCAGTTCCATGGAGTGAAGGAATGAAAAATGAAAAATCCAGAATTTGAACGCGCAACCCGTAACAGGTCAACCAGCAACGCACCTTCGTAAAGAAGCGTCAAATAAATGAACAACTACTTAGCGCACAACACTGGAATGCCCGGTTCATTCATCAGCAGCCGTTCTTTTTCAGCATCGGCGATGTAGCGGTATTCCTCGGAAGGCATGCTCATCATGGCGATGCACCCGGCTTTAACGCGCTCCGCATAAGTGATTGTGGCCATTGCGAACCCCACGGAATAGCGTTCGGCCGGTTCCTCCACTTCCACGTATTCCACGTCTTCGCGCTCCAACCATTCCATCATTCTCACCTTATTCGCCAGCAGCTCTGTGCTTGCGCTTTCGCCCGGCCTGATCACATGGTGAATGTGTACGGTACTGTTAAACGCTTTGGCCAGCGCCGAAATCGCGGTGAGCAGCTTATCGATGTGCTCATGCGACGCTACGGGCATCACGATCACTTTAAAGTCGTTGCTCTCCGGGCTGTGGCCCTGTACGACCACGGTTGGAATTTCCACGCGCCGCACCAATTTCAGGATGTCGGCACCGAAGAGGGATTGTCGCAGGCCGCGCAGTCCGTGGGTGGCACACACCATCAAGCGATGGTCCTTCGTGCTTTCGCGTGCGATCTCACGGATGAACTCCCCTTCCAAGTACTTAAGGTCCACCGGTGCGGTCTTTACCTCGGACCGTTGCTGGTCCATGGCCATTTTGGCATGCAACCGGCTGTCGCCTTTGAGTTCCTGCTTGGACAGCACGTGCAAGAGTGTAATGGAGCCCTCAAGACGGGTTGCCAGGACGTCCGCATAGTGAACACCCATCAAGGCAATAGGACTGAGGTCGGTGGGGCAAAGGATGTTGTTCATGGTCGGGTCGTTGACCAGATAAAAGTAATCTGCGGTTTCCCCGCCACGAACATCAGGGGGCAAAATCCCCATTAATGGGTAGGAAACCGGTTTTTGGTTGAAAAGTTCAAGTTGGAAGGAAAACCGGCTTTAGGGTGGCGGGTAACTTGCCAACTTTCGATCGCCATGGATTACGTCATAACCGAAACCGCCGGAACCCCAATAGCCGTCCTGAAGCTTGACGGGGCGAACACCGGCACGCTCGACTTGCTGGAAAAACACTTTGGGTACAAAAGCTTCCGCCCTGGGCAACATGACGTGATCGAGCATGTGTTGGCCGGAAACGATGCGGTCGTGTTGATGCCTACCGGCGGCGGAAAAAGCCTGTGCTACCAAGTGCCTGCGCTGGCAATGGAAGGCCTTACCGTAGTGGTTTCGCCATTGATCGCCTTGATGAAGGACCAAGTGCAAGCGCTCCAGGCCAACGGCATTCCTTGCGCTTTTCTAAACAGTACGCTGGCTTATTCCGAGGAACAGGCCATCGAAACACGGTTGCGAAATGGTGAGTTGAAGCTGCTCTACGTTTCACCGGAACGCCTGCTCTCACAGCACTTTCTGGAACGCGTGGCGGAATGGAAGCCAAGCCTGTTCGCCATCGATGAAGCCCATTGCATGAGCAGTTGGGGCCATGCCTTCCGACCGGAATACAAGCGGCTGGACATCCTGAAGAAAGTATTCCCAGATGTACCGCTCATAGCCCTCACTGCCACGGCCGACAAGGCCGTCCGCGGCGACATCGCGCAGCACCTCGGCATGCGCAACGAGCGCCTTTTCACCTCCAGCTTCGACCGGCCCAACCTCTCGCTTGCGGTACTTCCTGGGCAAAACCGCTGGCCCATGCTGCAGCGTATCATGGCACGCCATCAAGGTGAATGCGGCATCATCTACTGCAACAGCCGCAAGGGCACCGAGAAGCTCGCCGCGCAGCTCCAAGGTATTGGCGTGAAGGCCGATTTCTATCACGCCCGCATGGATGCGACGGACCGGGACAGCGTCCAGGACGAGTTCATCTCAGGCAAATTGCATGTGGTCTGTGCCACCATCGCTTTCGGAATGGGCATCGACAAGGGCGACGTGAGTTTCGTGATCCACTGGAACATGCCCGGCACGCTGGAAGGCTATTACCAGGAGATCGGCCGCGCAGGCCGCGACGGTGCGCCTGCGGAGACCATCCTCTTTTACAGCTACGCCGATGTACAAACGCACATGCACTTCATGGAAGAGGTGGAAGATGAGCAGTACAAGGCCATCATGGGCGCCAAGCTGGACCGGATCAAGGAGTATGCTGAAGCACAGGTTTGCCGCCGTATCGTGCTGCTCAGTTATTTCAGCGAAGAGGTGGTGAAGCCCTGCGGAAATTGCGATGTATGCAAGGATCCGCCGAAGTATTTCGACGGCACTTTGTTCGCGCAGAAAGGGCTGTCGGCGATGTTCCGCTGCCGCCAGCAGGTCGGCATGAGCGTGCTGATCGATGTGCTCAAAGGCACGCACAGCAGCGAAGTGCAACAGCAGGGCCTCAGCCAGGTGAAAACCTTCGGCGCAGGCGCCGACGTTAGCGCATTCGCTTGGGCGATGTTCATTCAGCAGTTCCTGCAGCAAGGCTTGATCGAGGTGGATTACCGCGACCGCTCGCACTTGAAGATCACGCCACTCGGCCACCGCGTGCTGAAAGGCGAACATCCTGTTCGCTTGGTAACCCCGGAAACACTGAAAGAGCGCCAAGAGCGCACCAAGAAGGCCAAGCTGCCGCCCGCAACGGAAGTGGCACCGGCCAGTGCCGACCTGTTGGCCCGCTTGAAAGCACTGCGGCTCAGTATTTCCAAGGAGATCGGCAAGCCAGCATTCGTGGTCTTCAGCGATGCCACGTTGATCGACATGGCTACGAAAAAGCCGCGCAACGTCTACGAATTCCGTTTAGTGAACGGGGTGGGAGATCACAAGACGAAGATGTACGCGGAGCAGTTTCTGAAGGCGATCGGGGAGTAAACCCGCTTTAGAAAGCGTAGCCGAAACGCAGCGCACCGCTCACCACCAACGGTGCTGTATTTCCAAGGAAAGTATGCGTGTATGCATACTGTTGGTCGTTATAGCCGTAGAGCCCGTTTTCGGTATTCCCATCACGCCACTGCATGCCATAACCCAGACCGCCGCTAATGTCGAAGGTGATGTGCTCGCCTAAGAACAATTCCCGGCCAATGGACAGGATAACGGCGGCATTCGTATAGTCACTGCTGTACGTCTCTGGTGAGTAGTAGTAGTAATTGTTGTAAGGATTGTAGGGGGGATAGTAGGAATATGTCCTTTTAAAGGTACTGAAGACCAACTCCGGCCGCAGATACCAGCCCGCCAAAGGATGGGTATCTCCCAGTGCTGCAGTTCGTTTGGCGGATCGCGGCAGTATGAATTTTACGCCCGCGGAAAGGAGCGCTCCTTTGTTGCCGTAAACATCATTACTTTCTCTATTCGGGTTCCATAATCCAATGTAGCCCACCTTGGCCACAAGGCTCATCCGAGGCGCAATAACCTGCTCATACCCGATTGTTAAATGGTTCAGTGCTGGAGCAATAACGTCCACGGACAAGGCATGCTTCCTGGAAAGGAAAGCGGCGTTTTCCTGTGCATCCGCCCCAGTTGAAGTGAATGAGTAAGCCTGGCCGCCCTTAAGCTTCAGGCTTGACAAGTCCTGCTTATTCACCTCGATGAGCACTGATCGTCCATCCGAATTTGTGCGGTATTTAACCACGTCAATACCGATCTCCTCCACTTGGCCTACGATTACGTTCCCGTTGCTGTAGAACAGGGAATCCTGAGCGAAAGCCGCTGCAACCGACACAGTAGCAAGAGCGAAGAAAAGGGTGCGTAAGGACATGTTGAAAGATTCCCATGAGAGGGAATGAGCTTGCAACGTAAGCAAAGTGGATGAATTGTTGATGGTTGGGCTTCTTCGTCAAAAAAAACTTCCGCAAGTTCCCTTGCGGGTCCTTGCGGAAGTTCAAATTGAAAGGCTGGTTACTTAACGGATCACCAACCGTTGCACGCTGCGGCCTTGCACATTAGTAAGTACCAACAAATAGGTGCCGGGCGCCGTGCCCTTGGCGAGTGAAAGCTGCTTGGTTGCACCGGCGGCAAGATTCAGTCCTTCGCGGAGCACGGACCTGCCGGCCAGATCGACCAGCTCAAGTGTGGCAGCTCCGGTAGCCCTGCTGGTGGTGAAGGTTACATCACCCGTTGTGGGGTTTGGATACACGCCCCAGGATCCATTGGTGCCATCACTCTCGGAAATGGCATCAAACCCGCAAAGGCCTGCACGCACCGACACATTGTAAGGGCCACCGCCTTGGCCGAAGCCCACGTTGGGCACCGGCAGGTAATAGGTGCCCGCTGGCAGATCAAGGAATTTGAAGGACCAGTTCGTGTTGGCGCAGGCGGACGTATCCTCCGTGGTGGCGTTTATCAACGTGTTGGCCGGGCACTGCGTGGTGAGCAACCGCCATACATTGCTCCAACCGGCGTTGGTGTTGCAATAGTCAACGTACACGTTCGCACAGGCATTGGTGGTGAAGGCATGCCAAGTGTTCGGAAAGGCGAACTGTTCCAGCAAATTACCGGGTACGGCATCACCGGCGTTGGTGGCGTTGGTATTATCGCCGGTAAAGGTGAGCGTGGTGCCCAAGAGCAGGTCCACGGGGATCACGTTGCCGCAGATGTCGTTGCTGCATTGCGATGCGCTTACCGCGATGCTGTACGGTCCGCCGCCTTGGCCGAACCCGTTGTTGGGTACCGGCAGATAGTAGGTGCCCGGAGCCAGTTCGTTAAAGGTGAAGGTCCAACTGCCGTCTGCGCATGTAGTGGTGTCGGAAGTGGATGCGTTGATGATGGTGCTCGCGGGGCAATCCAAGGAAATCAGCTTCCAAACGGTGTTCCAACTGCCCGGCGTTGCGCAATAGCTCATGGTAACATTCGCGCACGTCGTGGTCGTGAAGGCGTGCCACGTGTTGGGGAATGGGAAATCGTACATCACGGTACCGATCACGGCATCCCCGTCGAACGTGGCGCTGGTGTTGTTCCCGGCGAAAATGACCGTGCTGTCCACGCTAAGCGAATCCGGGATAATGTTGCCGCACAGGTCGTTGCTGCAAAGTGACGCTGTTACTTGGATGTTGTACGGTCCACCGCCTTGACCAAAGCCCACATTGGGGACCGGCAGGTAGTAAGTACCGGCCGGCAGAGCATCAAAGGTGAAGTTCCAGTTTCCGTTGCCACAAGTGGTCTGGTCTTGGCTTGAAGGGTTGATCACCGCGTCCGCAGGGCATTGGGTGGTGAGCAGTTTCCATACGTTGCTCCAGCCACTGTTCGTTCCGCAATAGCTCACGTTCACCTTCGTGCAAGTGGTGGTGGTAAAGGCGTGCCAGGTGTTGGGGCTGGGGAACATGTCCAGTTCCGAACCGGGAACCGCATCACCAGGATAGGTGGCATTGCTGTTATCTCCGGAAAAGTCGATGACCTCACCTGCTGCGAGCGGGACCGGCACCACGGCAGAACACAGGTCCGTGCCGCACTGTGTTGCGCCCACCATGATGCTGTAAGCACCGCCACCCTGGCCAAAGCCGACGTTGGGTACGGGTAAGTAGTAAGTCCCGGCGGGCAGTGCGTCAAAGCTGAAAGTCCAGTTGTGGTTGGCACAAGTGGCGGTGTCCTCAGTTGTGGCGTTGATCACGGCATCTGCGGGGCATTGGGTGGTGAGCAGCCTCCAAACATTGCTCCAACCATCGTTGGTGCCGCAATAGCTCACCGTCACTTTGGAGCATTCGCTGGTGGTGAAGGCGTGCCATGTATTCGCGAAGGGGAAGTCGGCCAGGGGTGAACCCGTAACGGCATCCCCGGCGAAGGTGGCGTTGGTGTTGTCGCCGATGAAGTGCAGGCTGCCACCAATGGGAAGTGCTTGCGGAACCACGGAGCTGCACAGGTCATTGTTGCAAGAACCGGCCGTCACGGCAATATTATATGCTCCGCCGCCCTGACCGAAGCCCACGTTGGGCACGGGCAGGTAATAGGTGCCTGCGGGCAACTCGTTGAAGCTGAATGTCCAGTTCCCGTTTGCGCAGGTGGTCTGGTCCGAAACGGAAGCATTGATGATCGTGCTGGCCGGACAATCCGTGCTGAGCAGCTTCCACACATTGGTCCAACCACTGTTGGTTCCGCAATAGCTTACGGTTACTTTGGAGCATTCGGTCGTGGTAAAGGCGTGCCACGTGTTAGCGAATCCATACTGGGCCAGCAATGTGCCTTCAACGGCATCCCCGGCGTAGGTGGCGTCAGTGTTGTCGCCTATGAAGTTCACCGTGTTGCCCAAGGCCAGTGGCACTGGTACAGCATTGGCACAGTAATCATTGGCTGGTGGATCTCCGGCAGCCATTGGGGCAAAGATGGCTGCGGACCACGCCGCCCCGTGGGCCAAGACAGGGAGGATCACTGATGTTAAGGCCAAGGCTGCGAGCCATTTCTTCTGCATGGTAGGAGCAATTTGTGTGCAAATATCAACGATCTGGGCCGAAGGCTGCTTTTGCGGGAAGTGCCCTTTCCACAATGCACTGTTATTTGGCACCTCAGTTCTATTTGATCCGGTGCGGAAAGTGGCCCAGGCATTGCCAACTTCCGCTTGTTCCCCAAACTTGCCATGGACTTGGAATGGATTGATCACCACGGGGTCCAACCCACAGCGATCACGATCCGGGATGCACATGGCCCGTTGGTTTCGACGCGGCAAAGGGTCGCAAGAGCCGGAGCGGCCCACGCGTCGGCGTTGGTTTCCGGTGTGAACACGGTTCACTTCGCGGCTGCTAGCCGGGAGGAAACGGATCGTTTGGTGAAGGATAAAGATCGTCACTTACTCCCTGTTGAAGGCTTGCTATCGGATCTGGTGGGAGGGGGCATTTGGGGACAAACTGAAGCACAGTCCCCATCTTCGCGCAGCCTTGTTGGGCACTTTTCCCATGCGCATCGCCTTCCTCTCCGCCTTCCCACCCTTCCGTGGCGGAATCGCGCAATTCAGTACTGCATTGGTGCAGGAGCTGCGGAAGGCCCACGAAGTGGATGCCTTCACCTTCACCCGGCAATACCCGGACATGCTATTCCCCGGAACGTCGCAGTATGAAGTTGGAGGAGAGGATGCAATCGGGGCTGTACGCGTGTTGGATAGCGTGAATCTGCTAAGCTGGACAAGCACCGCGAAACGTATGCTGGATGCCAAACCGGACATTGCAGTACTGCGCTACTGGATGCCCTTTTTCGCCCCGGCCATGGGCACTGTTGCCGCGCGGTTGCAAAAGAATGGCGTGAAGGTGATCACCATCGTGGACAATGCCCTGCCGCACGAGCCGCATTTCTACGACAAGCCGCTCACCAGCTGGTTCCTGCGGAAAAACGACGGCTTCATCGCCATGACGGAAGCCGTGAAGAATGACATCATCGCGCTTCGCCCGGATGCAAAAGTGAAGTTGATGCCGCATCCGCTGTACGATCATTTCGGCACGCCGATGCCACAAGCGGAAGCACGCCAACAGTTGGGATTACCGACCAACGCGCGCGTGTTGCTTTTCTTCGGATTGATCAGGGATTACAAGGGATTGGACCTGCTGATCGAGGCTTTTGGGAAATTGGATCAACGCTACCACTTGGTGATCGCCGGTGAGCCTTATGGCGACTTCGGCCGGTACAGGCAACAGATTGAAGCCAGCCCGTTGAAAGCGAATATTCACCAGCACACGCGCTTCATCGCCGATGCTGAAGTACCGGCATTTTTCGGCGCGGCCGATGCGGTGGCGCTGCCGTACATCAGCGCAACACAAAGCGGAATCACCGCCATCGCCTACCATTTTGGCGTGCCAGTTATCGCTACGGATGTGGGCGGGCTGAAGGAGGCTTTGAACAACGGGCGCACCGGAGTGCTCGTACCGGAGGTGTCCGCTGCTGCCATCGCTGCGGGGATCACGGAATTCTTCGATCAAGACCCTTCAGCGTTAAGGGCGAACATAGCAGCCTTGCGGGAAGAACTGTCTTGGCACCGCTTTGCGGAAGGGTTGGTCGATTTTGTTTCGGAGCTTTCTTGACCGCAAAGCTGCCTTCGGCATTCGTTTATACCGCAACGGGCGCAACGGGAGCGCACCTGGGTCATTTCATTGCTTTCCGCCAGCAAGATCAGGTTCCAGTGCATAACAGCGCACTACTCACCTGCCTGGACTTGCCGCTCCTCCGCTCCGAAGAAGCGTGCTTCGCAGTCCATCATCCAGCTGCGCAACGGCCTTAGTTTCTCATAGTTGGTCAAAGACTCCGGCGGGTTTTCCAACCGGACGAACGTTACACGGGCTTCCGGGTCGGTTGCCACTGCGCGAACGGCAGTTTCGCGTTGGCTCAACACACGGTCATAATTCGCGGCGCGCCCGCTGAGCAGGTCTGAATTGGCCGCGTACCCGTTGTGGGTGAGGTTTAGGCCCAGCAGGGCAAGAGCGAGAAACGCCAACATGGCTTTCGGCGGAAGGAGCAAGCGGGAAATAGGCTTGAGCATTGGCCTTTCCAACCACAAGGAAAGGTTAAGGAACCAAAGCGGGATGAAGAACAAGTACGCCACGTTTATGGTGCGATGCTGACCGAGTTGACCGGTGCTCCAATACGCAGGGAAGGTGCTTGCCATCACCAGCATGAAGGGCAGTGCCGCCGTGATCCATCGTGAAAGTTGAGGCAACCGCACAAATGCCGAAACATGTTCCCGCAATTGGCGATGCACGGCGATGTAAAGTACGCTGAAGGCCAGCAAGGCGGGGGAAAGCACCCACATGCCGACAAAGCGCACGGCCTGCAAAGCGCTCATGCCGAGCGATCGCCAGAAAAGGTGCGTGTCAGCGAACATGCCACCGCGCACCGCATTGCCCGGGGCGAAGTACATCAATGCCGCCCCGCCCGCCACTATCGCCAACAGCAGCAAGCTCGAGGGAACCGCTTTGCGCTTCCTCAGCGACCGCGCGGTACGGGCAAGGTGCAAACACACCATCAACAGCATGTGGACCTCATCCATGCCGACGATCACTACGGCCAACACGATGTTCAGCAGCAAGATCAATGCAAACATCCATCCGTTCCGGGGCTTGTTAGCAAGTAAGCCGAGATGCACCACCAGCAGTATGCTCCCCAATTGATACGTCACGGCACCTGTGTACCAGTAAAATCCTTCGCCGAGGTCAGGCATCAGGTTGAGGTAAAGCAGCAGGAATACCAGCGCCCCAAGCATTTCCTGTCCCGTTGAAAGCGCCTGTTGCGTGATCCGCCGAAGGAAAAACCAGATGCTCAAAAACGTGAGCGCAAGTAGCACGATCGGCACCGCCCGATAACCCGGCAAAAAATCATCCGACCAGGAAAGCGGCCCGTGTATCATCAGCAGATTGCTGGCGTACCGACCGTTCCAGTACAACCATTCAGAATAGCTCCAGTCCCATAGTGAAACCCCGCGCGACTTGGCCGCATAGCAGAAATCATCCGCCACGGGGTGTGCATAAAGGGCGAGCAGGAGGTAGGTGAGTAGGGAGAGGGAGAGGAGGACGGAGAATGTTGAAAATGGGACGCGGAGACGCTGAGGCGCGGAGAAGCCTTGTGATGAGAGGTGTTTATCAGCCTTCATCTATGATAGGCTTGGACACAGTGGCGCGGAGAATTTCAATTGCTGGGGTGAGCGGGAAAGGTGTCTATCCGCGTTCATCTTGGGTCCGCATTTCTCTGCGCCTCTGCGTCCACAAATTCAAAGGCCCAGCCGCTCGCTCACCCTGTAGTTGTTCCGTTCAGCAGAATTACGTGCCACCAGCTCCGCCACAAAGCCCGTAAGGAAAAGCTGAGCACCGATGATCATGCTCGTCAATGCGATGTAGAACAACGGCTGGTCCGTTACCAGCGGTGCCCGCACATGCTGGAAGATGCTGTAAAGCTTGCTGCCCAATAACCACAGGGTAGCCAAAAAACCAAGGAAGAACATCAGCGTGCCCATCGCGCCGAAAAAGTGCATGGGCTTTTTGCCGAAGCGGAACACGAAGGTGATCGTCAACAGGTCCAAAAAGCCATTGATGAAGCGGTCCAGCCCGAATTTGGTCACACCATACTTGCGGGCGTGGTGAAGTACTTCCTTCTCACCGATCTTATGGAAACCTTCTTTCTTGGCGATGAACGGGATGTAGCGGTGCATTTCGCCATACACTTCAATGGCCTTTACCACTTCGCCTTTGTAGGCCTTGAGCCCGCAGTTGAAGTCGTGCAGTTTTACGCCGCTGGCCCAGCGCGTTGTGGCGTTGAAGAGCTTCGTCGGGATGGTTTTGCTCAGCGGATCGTGGCGTTTTTTCTTCCAGCCGCTCACCAGGTCAAAACCATCTTCAGTGATCATTCGGAACAGCTCAGGAATCTCGGCAGGGTCGTCCTGTAGATCAGCATCCATGGTGATAACCACCTTGCCTTGTGCGGCTAAGAAGCCTTCGTTCAGCGCCGGGCTTTTGCCGTAGTTGCGGCCTAGTTTGATGCCTTTGACCCGGCTGTCCACCCCGTGCAAGCGCTGAATTTCCTCCCAAGATCCGTCACGGCTGCCGTCATCGATCAGCAGCACTTCATAGCTCTTGCCCATGCCGCCGATGGTCTCGTGCAGCTTCGCAACCAGTTCCGGCAGCGATTCACGCTCGTTCAGCAGGGGGATGACGACGGAAATATCCATGCGCGGCGAATGTACACCGGAGCGTTGGTGTTGGTTTAACCGCGGAGTGCGCGGAGAACGCGGAGAAGAGCAGGAGAGTTAACCGCAGAGTGCGCGGAGAACGCAGAGAAGAAAAATTGCAGTGTGCGCCTGCCTCTTTAGGCCGGTCGCCCCGATATTCATCGGGAGTACCCGGTACCCTATACCCAATACCCTGTACCAAATCCAATTCGAACATCAACTACAATACTTCGTGTACTTCGCGTCCGATAAGTATCGGACCTTCGTGGTACAGCTTCTCACAAGCACTTGAACAGATCGAAAGGCTCTTGGCAGGCATTGCATTTATAAAGCGCTTTGCATGCCGTGGAACCAAAATGGCTCACCAAAACCGTGTCCGTGCTTCCGCATTGGGGGCAAGTAGTTACGGGCACGCCGCCTTTCAACGCGCGGATGTCCGAGGTGTGCGGCGGCGGAGCGATGCCATAATCCATCAGTTTTTTCTTTCCGCTTACGCTGATCCAGTCCGTGGTCCAAGCGGGGGAGAGCACTTGCTTCACGGTGAACCGTTCGACCCCGGCTTCGCGGAGCGCCTTTTCCACATCCTCGCGCATTACGTCCATGGCCGGGCAGCCGCTGTAGGTAGGGGTGATGGTGACTTCCACCCGATCTCCGTTCACCGTTACTTCTCGCAGTACGCCCAGTTCCCTGATGCTGATAACGGGAATTTCGGGATCCTTCACCTGCTCCAATAGGTCCCGGATCTCTGCTTCCGTCCTCATCTTTCTTCCGTTACCACTCCACGCCCGGATAGGTGCGTTGCAGTGTTTGCATCTCAGCCAACATGGGGCCGAGGTGCTCGGAATGCACGCCCTTTTTGCCACCGCTTGCAGCCCAGCCATCGGCGGGACGGTTCAACGTGGCTTCCTTCAAAACACGGCCAACCGTGGCACTCCATTCCTTTTGGATGTCGCCCAATTTCGGAACTACGCCAGCCTTGGCCAGCATTTCTTCAGCTTCATCCGGAATGAACAGCTCGCCAGTGTAACGCCAAAGGTCGTTCAGCGCAACTTGAGCGCGGCTGTGGCTTTCCTCGGTGCCGTCACCAAAGCGGATCAGCCATTCGCTGCTGTGGCGCAGGTGGTAGGTCACTTCCTTCACGGCTTTTTCCGCGATGCCCTTCAAGCGTTCGTCGGTGCTGGTGGTGAGTGCCTGTTGCAAAGGCAGGTGGAAGGCGTCGAACAAAAAGCTGCGCGCGATGGTCTGCGCATAATCGCCCTTCGGTAATTCGCAAAGCAGCACATTAAGGTAGTCGCGGTCCGTGCGCAAGTAGGCGAGGTCGTCTTCGCTGCGCTTTTTTCCTTCCACTTCACCGGCGTAAGTGAGGTAGTTGCGGGCTTGCCCGATGAGGTCCAACGCAATGTTGGCTTGGGCAATGTCCTCTTCCAACTGTGGGCCGTGGCCGCACCACTCGCTGAGGCGGTGGCCCAGGACCAGGCTGTTGTCTCCCATGCGCACCGCAAAACGGAACAAGGCTTCTTGTTGCGTCATGGGTCAGATGTACTTCGCCTCTTTGGGCATTACGTAGAAGGTGGGATGGCGGTACACTTTGTCGTCCGCCGGGTCGAAAAACGCACCTTGGTCCTCTGGCTTGCTGGCATGGAGATTTTCCGCCAGCACCGCCCAAATGCTGTTGCCCTCGTTGCGGCGGGTATACACGTCCCGCGCGTTCTCGATGGCCATTTGCGCATCTGCGGCGTGCAGGCTGCCCACATGTTTATGGTCGAGGCCGCGTTTGCTTTGGATGAAGATCTCCCAGAGGGGAAAGTCTTGTTCTTTGCTCATAATGGTGATTGGTGGATGGTGATTGGGATTTGACGATTGCCGGACTCAAGACTCACGACTCATTGACCCACGACTCTTCTCAAGCTGCTTTTTTCTTAGCCTTCTTCCCCGCATAAGCCAACGCCGCCTCACGCACCCAAGCGCCATCAGCATGTGCTTTCTGGCGTGCCGTTAAGCGCTCTTTGTTGCAAGGTCCGTTGCCTTTGATCACGTTGAAGAACTCGTCCCAGTTGATCGTTCCCCAGTCGTAATGCTGGGTTTCTTCGTTCCATTTCAATTCGGGGTCGGGGATCTGCAGGCCCAGCACTTCAGCCTGTTGCACGGTGCGGTCAATGAAGATCTGGCGCAGTTCGTCGTTGCTCTGGCGTTTGATCTTCCACTTCATGCTTTGTGCACTGTGCGGGCTGTCCGCGTCGCTGGGGCCGAACATCATCAGACTTGGCCACCACCAGCGATCGAGGGCATCTTGTGCCATGGCTTTTTGCTCCGGCGAGCCGTGGCTCAGCACGTTCATGATCTCGTAGCCTTGGCGCTGGTGGAAGCTTTCCTCCTTGCAGATGCGCACCATGGCACGGGCGTAAGGGCCGTAGCTCGTTCGGCACAGCATTACTTGGTTCATGATGGCGGCACCGTCAACTAACCAGCCCACTGCGCCCATGTCCGCCCATGTGATGGTGGGGTAGTTGAAGATGCTGCTGTATTTGGCTTTTCCGGTGAGCAGTTGGTCGTTCAATTCATCGCGACCAATGCCCAATGTTTCCGCAGCGCTGTAGAGGTACAGTCCGTGGCCTGCTTCGTCCTGCACTTTGGCCAACAACACGGTTTTGCGGCGCAGACTGGGCGCGCGGGTTATCCAGTTGCCTTCGGGAAGCATGCCCACGATCTCACTGTGCCCATGCTGGCTGATCTGCCGGATCAAATTCTTCCGGTAGTCGGCAGGCATCCAGTCTTTCGGCTCGATTTTCTGCTCGGCGTCCACTTTCTCTTGGAACAACGCTTCTTCTTTGCTTTCTGCCATGGTGCTTGGTGCGAATAGTACCGGTCGCTAAAGTACGGCCAACCGGCTGAAGCAACAAGCACGGTGGTCCTTTCACGTCCGGTTTTCGGCGGCTACTTTTGCGCGCCCCGTTCGCTAGTGCGGCGGCCTTAGTCCCGTAATGTCAGATACACCCGTCCGCATGGCCCGTTTCCACACGCTTGAAGTAGCCGATATTCACCAAGAGACTGCCGACAGCATCTCCATCGGCTTCCGTATTCCCGCCGACCTGAAGGCCGATTTCGCCTTTATCCACGGCCAATACCTTACGTTGAAGCTTGCTGTAAACGGCACCGAGCTACGCCGGTCGTACAGCATCTGCAGCAGTCCGCTGGACATGGACCAGGTGCGCATAGCAGTGAAAAAAGTTTCCGGCGGAAGGGCTTCCACGGAGCTTGTTGAGCACCTCAAGCCCGGCTCAAAGCTGGAAGTGATGACGCCAATGGGCAACTTCCACACTTCGCTGGACCCTGCGCAGGAGCGGCACTACATCGCATTCGCGGCAGGCAGCGGCATTACGCCCATTCTCAGCATCCTCACCACCGTGCTACGTACCGAGCACAAGAGCAAGTTCACCCTCTTTTTCGGCAATTCCGATGTGGACCGCATCATCTTCCGCAATAAACTGGACGAATTGAAGGCCCACCACCCGGAACGTCTCAAGGTGTACCACATCTTGAGCCAAGGCACCGATGCTGAAGCGTTGTTCAACGGCCGCATCACCAACGAAAAGGCCGTGAAGCTGCTGAATGCGTTCGTGAATGATCCGCTGCACAAGGAGTTCTTTATCTGCGGACCTGAGCAGATGATGGTGAACGTGAGCGAAGCCTTGGAGAAAACCGGCGTCGAGAAAAAGCACATCCACGTTGAATTGTTCTCTTCCCCCGTTACCAGCGAACCTAAAAAGGTGGAAACGCCAGTGGATACCGGGTCCGCGCCTTTGACTGGAAAGGCCAAGGTGAAGATCATCCTGGACGGCAACGAAACGGAAATTGAAGTGGCGGCGAAAGGCGACAGTATCCTCGATACCGCTGAAGCCGCCGGGTTGGACGTGCCTTATGCTTGCAAAGGCGCCGTTTGCTGCACGTGCAAGGCGCGCATCGTGGAGGGCAAGGTCTCCATGGACATGAATTACGCGTTGACGGACGAGGAGGTGGCCGACGGCTACGTGCTTACTTGCCAGAGCCACCCGCTAACAGCGCGCGTGGTGGTGGACTACGATCAGCACTGAGCAATCGGCAAGTCAGGTCTGGTAACGGTTCAACTCGCCAATTTCAAGGCTTGGTCATTTACGATCCCCGGGAACCGCAGATGGAAGGTGGCGCCTTCGCCGGGAACACCTTCCGCACGGATGGATCCCCCGTGCTTTTGCATGATCCGGTGTACCAGCGCAAGACCGATACCGGTACCTTCGAACTGTGCCGTGGGATGTAAGCGTTTGAACATGCCAAAGAGCTGTTCGTTTTTGCTGTTGTCGAATCCCACGCCGTTGTCTTTTACGAGCACCACTGTATCCTTGCCATCAATGGCAACTTGAACTTGGATGACGGCATCGTTTCGCAAGCGGGTAAACTTCAGGGCATTGGCGAGCAGGTTGGTAAGCACCACCTGCACCATGGAACCGTCGGCGTTCACCCAAGCTTGTCCGGGCTCCGGCAGTTCGAACCGCACATGGCCTGTTTCCATTGCGGTGTTGGCAATACATGTACGGGCGATTCCTCCGATGTCCACAACGGTGCGGCTCACCTCTTGGCTGTCGGTGCGGGCAAAGCGAAGCAGGTCGTCGACCAAGGCGATCAGGCGGGTACTGCCTTTGTGGATACGCTGGCTCAAGTCCCGTTCTTCCCCATCACCGCGCATGGCCGCCATGCCCACGAGGTGTTCGCTCAGGGCTTTGATGTTCTTCAACGGGGAGCGCAGGTCATGCGCCACGGAATAGGAGAAGGCACCGAGGTCTTCGAGCGCGATCTGCAATTGGGCTGTTCGCTCCGCCACACGCCGGTCTAGTTCATCATTGCTCCGTTTAAGGTTCATTTCGGCACGTTTTTGTACCGTTATGTCCTTTACCATGGCTTGGAAAAGGCCGTCACCGTTCTCCGTACGTCCAACCAACGTCAATGTCGCCAGGCAAGCTATCGGCCTTCCCTGTGCATCGCGCAGTTCAACATCGAGGTTGGCTATGGTGCGGCCTCTCCGGTGCTGCCGCATGCGCTTCACCGTTGCGGGCAGATCGTGTACGCATTCGGAAACGGGGCCGCTGAGCAGGACATGTCGTGGTTTTCCGAGAAGTTCTTCGCAAGCACGGTTCACGTCGCGCAGGTTGCCGGAAGAATCCAGTAGGGCGATAGGGTCTCCGGATGCCTCAAAGACCTGCCGGTACCGTTGTTGCATACGCTCACGCTCCTCGCGCAAGCTATGGACCTCATAGACCTGTTCGATGCGCAAACGCAGGTCCGTAGGGTCCCAAGGCTTGGTGATGTATGCATGGATACCGCCGAAGTTCACCGCGTCGATCACCGCCTCAATATCCGAGAAACCGGTGAGGAGCAAGCGTGCCGTGCGCGGCCAACGTTCGCGTACTGCAGCCAGAAAAGTGCTTCCGGTCATGCCGGGCATGCGCTGGTCGCTGATCACTACGTGTACGGCGTTCTTTTCCAGGAAAGCAATGGCCGCAGCCCCGCTGGTCTCCGTATGGACATCGAATTCCCGTCGGAAGGAGGCGCGGAAGGCGGTAAGGTTGCCTTCCTCGTCGTCCACATAAAGTACTTTGATACGCTCGTTGTCCATTCCTATGCGCGTTTGGCGAGGAGTAGCTGTTGGCTGATCGGCAGTGTAAGGGTGAATATGCTGCCTTCCCCCGGGCTACTTTGCACCGTGATGGTGCCATTATGGTCCTCGATGATGCTCAATGCGATGCTCATTCCCAACCCCGTGCCTTCACCCACGTCCTTGGTAGTGAAGAAAGGTTCGAACAACCGGTGTTGCGTGGCCTCGTCCATGCCGGTGCCGTTGTCGTGTATTTCAAAAATTGCGTGTTCGCCGGTGTGGTAGGAAACCACGCGCACCTTGCCACCGGCGGCCCCATGCTTTTGCTTCACGGCAAAAATCGCATTGTTCAGCAGGTTCATGAACACTTGGTTCAGCTTGCCCGCGTAACATTCCACCAATGGCAGTTCCCCAAGATCCAGTTCAATTGCCACCGCATCGCGCACTTGGGGCGCCAACACGACCAAGGTGCTTTTGATGCCCTCGTTCACGTCCACGGTTTTTAGCTCATATTCATCTAACCGGCTGAAGGTGCGGAGGCCGCGCACGATCTCTGAGGTGCGTTGTGCGCCGCTTTCCAAGTTGAGCAGGATCTCGTCCACTTCCTTCATGTTGAACTCCAAGTCGATTCGATCTTCCAACAAGCGCACTTCCTCCAGGTCGCGGCCATTGATGCGCGCATCGCGGTAAGCCATCAGCACTTCCCGCAGGTCGGACAAGTCCCGTTTTAATGGGGGAATGCTACTGCTGATGAAGTTGATCGGGTTGTTGATCTCGTGCGCAATCCCTGCGGTCAATTGACCGAGCGCGGCCATTTTTTCGGCATTAACCAATTGGCTCTGAGTACGCTTTAAATCCGAGTTGCTCAACTCGAGTTCTTGGGTCCGTTCTGTCACCCTCAATTCGAGCACGGCATATTGCTCCAGGATTATTTGTTCTTTCTCCCTGCGTAGGACATTTATCTTATCGGCAAGACCGAAAGAAAGGAGGACCACTTCGACGGCGGAGCCGATGGTCATGGCGAATCGCGTAAGGTCATTGTAAGGAAGCACCCCGACATCCTTAAGGATAAAAACGACTATGCCGATCAGAAACACGCTCCATGCTACCAAAAAGTACCGTGCCGGGCGGAAACCTAGGGCAGCGATCCGCACTGTTACAGTCAATTGGAACAACGCGAAGGACAAAGCTCCTGCTTGCAACAATTGATAGGCAAGTGTCGACAGGCCCAAAAGGTCAAGGACAAGTCCTGCGACCAACAAGAGGTAGAGACCGTTCTTGACCCGGATGGCACTGGGAAATTTTTCTTTAACGTGGATGAAGGAGACCATGAATTCGCCAGCGGCCATCGCTGTAAAAACGGTGAGGTAGAGCGGGGAGTGAACCGATAGCCAAGGCATGTCCTTGAAGACCGAATAGGACAACATGCCGAAGAACGCCATTTGTGTCAAGGTGACAAGCACGATATAGGCAACATAGATCGCATATGATCTTTCCCTAGTGAACAGAAATATGAAAAGGTTGTATAAGGCCATCACCAACATGATGCCGAGATACCCACCGATGAAGATCGTCCGACCCTGCTGGCTTTTGTTGAATGCGCTGCGGGACTCAACTGTCAATGGTAGGCGTAAAGGCTTATCACCTGTTAACCGGAAATACAGGGCTGTAGACGATTTGGAAGGTACATCCACCAAAAAAGCTAATTCAGGATAGGGTTGGTCGTTTTTATTCACCCTTCTGTCAAGACCGGCATGGACGATTTGCTTCGGCATTGCATCTGGAGGTACGTCATAGATGTCCAATTGGTCGATCTCGCTATGTGCGATGTGCAGGAATAATTCGCTAGAGCCTGATAGGTTGGTCAGTTCCAACTTTGCCCAATACACGGAGGCCGTCAAACCCAAATCGGGGATTTCCGATGTCCCAACCTTGAACGAATCTGAACGCAGGACTTCGTCAATTCCCAATTTCCCGGTTTTATCTTCAAGGATGGACAATTTTTTTCCGAGGTAGCCCGAGTAGGCCTCACCGTTGTAGACGTGAACGCCTAAGGAGTCGGTTTCCGATGCCCAGCAGGTTGATCCGCCAAGTGTCCATGTCAATAATAATGTGATGCACCAAAATGCATGCACGTGCCACTTCAATTCCCGCTCCATTGTGCCTTGATACGGCACGCGGTGAATGCCGGTTACGCGGTTAGTGCAAGATTCAACTGGCGATCCTCAACAATACAGCGATAGGCGGCATCATACTGTGCGTCCGCGTTCACCCGCAGCCGGTAATGCACTTCCAGTGGAGTTCGTCCGGGTTGTTCCAAACGGGTCTGCTCTGGCCTTACGCGTAGGCTCATCAATACTGCGCGTTGAAGCGGGTGTGCGGTGCTCAACAAATGAGTATCCGGGTTGAACATGACAATTCCTTGAAAATCTGGTCGCGGATAAGCGAAAACACCGCCATCTCCAACGGTTTCCACCAATTCAAAACCATTGGTGGCAGGGTGGCGCTTTGTGTAAGGGGCGACCAGACAAACCATCCGCTGCATGCCTGCAGGGTAGGAGATGGCGGTAACCGCCTGGCTTAGCAAAACAGGCACGCCTTTGTTCGCGAAGCGGTTTGCGTTCCACAAACTGCACACCTCTCCATTGCCCAAATGACGGATCCGGGATAAGAAGGCACCCACGCGCTCGTCTTGCTTACCTACCGCAAGTTCAAGCGGAAGTATCGCATCGGCGTGGTCCATTTGCAAGCGAATCCCGCCAACCATGCCCAGCAACGGATGCATGGCCACGATCACAAGACATTTTTCATCCAAATGCCAATTGCCGTTGCTTTTGGTAACATTCGCAATACCGAAATCTTCCAGAACCTTCAAGTGCTCAGCTAAGAATTCTTGACAAAGCGCGGGCTGTTCAGGTGCGCGAAATGCTATCAGTGTGACTTGTTCCATTCTTCTTCGCTGTGGGGTTTGGCCACTTCGGCCATAAGTGTCTTCGTGTTCAGGTGCAATGCGCGCGACGTAGGTCCGTCGGCTAATGAGAGCCGCATCATAAAAAGTGGAACATGGCCTTCAGGAAGTTCGAACAGATGGTCCATGCGCTTCTTAAGTCGCGTCAACTCAAGTCTTTCTTGGTCAGAAATCACGTTCAGGCCTAAGGGGAGAGAATGCGTAAGGAATATGGGATAGGGAACGGGATGCACCGACCAACCCGACCCGGTTGCAGCCAACCAGGCCCTTTCCATCGCACGGCCACCCGCCATCCGTGCAGAGCATTCGTCGGAACTGGTCGAGATCAGCAATACACCGGAGCTTTTCTGAATTGCGTAGGCTGCGGCCATTGCCAGATTTTCGCCTCCTCCCCATTGGTCCAACAACGCACGCGTACGTGGGTCCGCGATAAAGCGGAATACCGCCTCTTCCCGTGGACTTGTCACCATGGTAGCGATATCTAATCCATCCCCTTGGTGTTCGACCTCTTGCTTGTTCCATCGCATTTCACGACCGAAGAATTCCTGGTGGGCTGTTTTATTTAGCAGCCGCATACGCTCCGTGATACCGCAGATCGAAGCGATCTCGGTTAACTGCTCTACGCTGGAATATAGTCGACCTACAGCACCCACTACCGAGTTTGCAGCGGCCAACACTTGGTCTTGGACAATACAAGGAAGTGGAGTCGGACTTGACACCGTCCGGTTAGTGCACCGTTTGCCTATTTGCTCCGCTAAATGATCAGCCACATGTGGTTCCTCTCCAGATGGCTGAGTCTTGTAAAAACTGAAAGTAGCCTGCAAGGGTGATGGTAGTCCTTCGCTCCGAACAACCACTTCAAGTGCTAAGGAATGGGCCCTCAACACGATATTTTCCAGGCAGGCCCCCATGGCGATCTGGGCGATCCGATTATCAGGGTCGAAGGCAGATCGGGATCGGGAAATGTCGTGAAGCAATAACAATTGCTTGTTCAGCCACATGAATTTCCAAGGTTGCATGTTACCCGCACTGGGTGCCATACCACCGGCCTCCACAAGCTGCTCCATCACTTCTGGCGACAGCTCTTCAGCTTCCGCGGGTTCAGGACCCAACCATTCAGCAATGGTGGCGAACTCTTCCGCTGAAAGTGCGAACTGTTGGTGTCTGTCCGATAGTGGGGGGGATTCTGTATTACCGGTATCCGCCACCAGTTCGTCCAAGTCAACAAACCACCTGCCAGAGCGTTGCAACTGCCCCAAGGCGATTCTTCGTACTGCATCTCCCGCCAAGGCTCCGCCTAGCACGACGCTGGTGGCCAGCTGCGGCCAAGTGCTCACTGTTTGGCCGAGCTCGATCACCGATGCTTTCATGCGCGGACTTAGCGTGTCCACACCTGTAATGGGCAACATGTAAGGCACTTTCTCCTCAGCGCTCATCGGTCGCGCTGCCGCGTCCAGGTCCAGATGTTCGATCCAGCCGTGCATAAGGGGTCGATCCGGTTCCAGGTCAAAGCGCTCAACGTCCAAGCA
>Ga0209480_10000793_pt1 | contig 24438 bp, 18 predicted proteins | sample JI61114C2DNA_FD_187501 | JGI IMG/M metagenome (GOLD analysis project Ga0209480, IMG submission 187501) | Wastewater effluent complex algal communities from Wisconsin, to seasonally profile nutrient transformation and Carbon sequestration -... | ecosystem: Engineered > WWTP > Effluent > Algae... | reverse complement strand
ACTCACTGCATTTCCACCAAAACCAACCGAATTCACAAGTACTTTACGGATTTGTTTTCTTGGTTTTTGAATTTCGGCAAATGGAACTCCAATAAATTCCTGATGTTGCAACATCAAAATACCCAACTCAATACTCAACATTCCCGAAGCACCAAAAGTGTGCCCAATTTTCCATTTGTTGGTGGTAAGCATTGGCAAATCGGCTTGTACTGAGCCTGTCGAAGTACCGAAAACTTTTTGAATCGCTTTATATTCGGTCAAATCTCCAGCTTTTGTTCCCGGAGCGTGCATAACAATAGCATCAACTTCGGATAAATCCGTATTTTCTAAAGCCATTTTCATCGATTTTTGGAAACAAGTTGCTTCCGCCGAAATGGAGATATTATGTTCCAAAATTTCGGTGGCATAACCAATGCCTTCCACATAAGCCAAAGCATTTTCTTTTCTTCCAATTTCCAAACAACAAACAGCAGCACCTTCACCAAGAATCATTGTGTTTTGCTTTTTTTCCAAGTCGAAAGCTCTATTGGGATAGACTTTACCTATTTCATTGTCACACTGAGCTTGTCGAAGTGCGGCAAGATGAGGCTGACATTCATCTATATTCGAATAAATCTTCAAAGCTCGCATTTGACCAATCGTAAAATCGGTTAATGGTGCTTCACTTCCGCCAACCAAAAATTTGTCAATCATTCCGGCACGAAGCCAAGCCACACCATTCAACAAAGCGTGCAAAGCTGTTGAACAGGTAATGGAATGCGAAATTTCAGGACCCGAACTTTGCAAATCGTGAGCCACCCAAGAAGAAATATTCCCTAAAGTCGTCGTTGGCGATGCCAAAGTTTGAGCCTTGCCAGTTTCCAAATATTCCTGATAGTGTTTTTCAAATAAATCAGTCGCGCCACGTGAAGAACCGATGTTGATTCCGAAAACATCGTTTGAAGCCCAACCCGCATTTTCAATGGCTTTGCGTGAAGCAGCCATCGCATACAAAACCGATTTATCCAAAGATTTGTATTTACTATCCGATTGTTTTAATGCCTCAATTATTGCATTTGAATCATCGTCAAGTTTAGCAACCAAAGTTTTTTTATGATCCAAAAAATGATTTGTAAAACAATGATTGTTATTTTGATAATTTTTCCAAATGGTTTTAGAGTCATACCCCAATGGAGAAATGGACGCTATGGAAGTTATGGAGATAGTTTTAGACAAGACTGTTTTTTTTGAAACGAATTTCACGAATTAGCACGAATTCATACTTCTTAAATTTCACGAATTAAAAAATAATTTGTGGAAATTTGTGAAATTCGTGTCTTTTGATTTTCTGCAAATTTAAACTATTTCCAGTGCTTTTTCGACTACTTCATACACTTTTTGCAATTGTTCATCTGTAATGATATACGGCGGCAAAATGTAAACAATATTCCCCACAGGACGCAGAATTATTCCGTTTTCGATGAAGAAATCATAGAGTTTGTTGCGCAAAGTTCCGTAATAACTGGCGGCACTTTCGGTTTCAATTTCCAAAGCAAAAATCACTCCCAATACTCTTGTTGTAGTGACTTTTGAATGGGATTTTATGTGTTTTTCAAACTCCAAATGTCTTTTGTTTACTCGAACAATATTGTCTTGCATTTCCTGGGTTTGCAACAACGACAAACTCGCCAAAGCCGCAGCACAACCCGTTGGATTTGCGGTAAAAGTATGTCCGTGAAACAAAGCTTTATTGATATCCTCATCATAAAAAGCTTCGAAAATATCTTGAGTAAAAGTGGTAATCGCCATCGGAATTGTCCCACCGGTCAAAGCTTTGGACAAACACATCATGTCGGGCGATTCAGTCAAATAATCGCAAGCGAAAGTTTTTCCTGTTTTCCCGAAACCTGTCATTACTTCATCGGCAATCGTGAGGACTTTATTTTCTTGACAAACCTTGATTAATTCGTCCAATGATTCGGGTTCGTACATTACCATTCCGGCTGCTCCTTGTACTAAAGGTTCAAATATAAATCCAGCGCAGTTATGATTTTTTATAACATTTTTCAAGGCATCATAACTTTCTTGTTCTTGTCCTTTTGTTGGTACAGGAATTCGCACCACATCAATAAACATTCCTTGAAAAGCTTGGGTGTAAAAGGAAATTCCGCTGGCTGCCATCGCAGCAAAAGTATCTCCGTGAAAAGCATTTTCGAACGCAATAATGGTAGTTTTCTTTTCTCCTTTATTAAAAAAATATTGCAAAGCTACCTTAATAGCTACTTCCACCGAAGTCGAACCGTTATCGGAAAAAAATACTTTTTGTTGGTTTTTTGGTAAGATTTCCATCAGTTTTTCAGCTAAAACTATGGCTGGTTCATGGGTGAATCCACCAAAAAGAACGTGTTCCAAAGTGGTCAATTGTTTGTAAATAGCATCGGCAATAAATGTATTGGAATGCCCAAAGGGATTGACCCACCACGATGCGATAGCGTCAATATATTCTTTGTTGTTTTCGTCCCAAAGCAAAGCTCCTTCGCCTTTTTTTATAGCAATAGGAAGTGCTGCGGTCTTATGTTGTGTATAAGGATGCCAAATGTTGTTTTGGTCTCTTTCAGTTAAATTCATTTCAAAAATTTATTTCACAAAGATACACGAAGAAAACACAGAGATACACAAAGAATTTTTAAAGATTTAATAAATTCTCCCGAAACAAATCGGCGTATTCTTTAACTACATTTTTATCAAAATAAGGTTCTTGTTCTATTCTTCCAATACATTTTACACCCGTTTTATTCAGGATTATTGATTCGGAAGATTTGTTTTCATCGCCACTGAAAATAATTCCGGCGATGTTTAGTTGCCTGTTTTTCAAAGCGTCAATTGTCAACAAAGTATGATTGATACTTCCTAAATAATGACGAGAAACAACGATGACTTTGTAATCTTTTTGAATTAAATCGATAACACAATCCGTTTCGTTTAATGGCACCAAAACACCGCCAGCACCTTCGATAACCAAATGATTTTGGGTTTTCGGTTCTTTGATGTTTTTTAAATCTATGGTAACACTATCCAATTCCGCTGAAAAATGGGGACTGGCTGGTGTATTGAGTTTATAACTGTTTTCGTGAATGAAAGTCCTTCGACTGCGCTCAGGATGACAATTGTTTGAAATATAGTTTGCGATTTTATGGCTATCCGAATTATCCAAATCGCCCGCCTGAATGGGTTTCCAATAATCAGCTTGTAATGCTTCGACAATTATGGCGGAGGCAATCGTTTTACCTACATCGGTGGAGATTCCTGTTATAAATAGCTTCATTTAGTTGAATTCGAAATTACACTTATTGCATTTGTGTTTATGTTTGGAATAAAAGGGTAATGTCCCCAAAAAAAGAGTTGAAAAAATGAAGGCAAACAGCGATTTCAAATCTTTTATGGAAGTTACCATATCTATTTGCTCTGTTCCACAATTTGGACATTTTAATAATTTACTGTTATCATCTAATGAATATTTGCTTACTTGTGAAATAATTTCTTTTGCTTTCGAATAATCATTTTGGTACACAAAAAGTTTTACTCCACCAACAGCGTTGCTATACAAAGGATTTGCATCTACTGTATTATTATCTCGCATAAAAACTTCAACACCTTCAGATTCTAATTTTCCTTTAATGATTATTGCTTCTGATGAATATTGATAAGTACCTATTAATTCGAAAATATCTTCCATAAAATTTTAAAAAACAAAGGTACTCAACAAACCCAACACTTCCGATATTTCTTCTTTTGTATTAAAACTATGAATACAAAAACGTAATCTTTCCTGACCTTCGGGAACTGTGGGCGAAAGTATTGCTTTTACATCAAATCCTTTTTCCTGAATTTGATTCGCAATAGATTTTACGTTTTGATTTCCTGAAATTATCGCTGATTGAATGGCTGATTTGCTCCTGACAAACATTGGTTTCAATCCCAAAATATTTTTCTCTTGATTGAAATGAACGATGTTTTCTCGAAGTTTTTCGATGGTTTTTTTCTCTATTTCCAATGCTTGATACCCTACTAAAATTGTTGCTACCGAATGCGGTGAAAGTCCCGTAGTGTAAATAAAACTTCGAGCAAAATTCACTAGATATTCTTTCAATTCCTGACTTCCAACAATTGCTGCACCGTGACAACCTAATCCTTTTCCGAAAGTCATTATTCTAGCAAAAACTTTATTTTGTATGCCTAACATTTGAATTAATCCTTCTCCTGTTGAACCAAAAACACCCAAAGCGTGCGCTTCATCAACAACCAAATAACAATTGTATTTTTCGGAAACGGCAACCAATTCTTCCAAATTTGGACAATCGCCATCCATAGAAAAAACGGATTCGGTTACAAGGTAAACTTCTGCAATAAGGCTGTCAGACTGAGCTTGTCGAAGTCTTTTTTCCAAATCCTCAAAATCATTGTGCTTGAATTTATAAGACTTCGCATTCGAAAGCTGAATTCCATCCCGAATGGAGGCGTGACACAATTCATCATACAAAATCAAATCGCCTTTTTGGGGAACGGAACTAAAAAACCCCACATTGGCATCGTAACCCGAATTGAAAATCAATGCCGATTCCGATTGATGAAATTGAGCAATATAATTTTCTGCTTCTTGATAGACTTTATGATTTCCGGATAGTAATCGAGAACCTGTTGCACCGTTTTGAATGCAATTAGAATCAATCAAATACTTGTGTGTTTTCTCAAAAATGGTTTTGCTTTTTGAAAAACCAAGATAATCATTAGACGAAAAATCGATTAAATCATTGGGCGAAGACAATTTCCGCAGAGCTTTGTTTTGCTTACGAATTTCAAGTTTTGAAGAAAGTTTAATTGGAAAATTATTCATTCATTAATTTTGTTTATCCATTTGGGATTCCCTTTTTCAGTTGCATCAAGCATATCAATATGTAGTTTTGAAGCAACCTTTTCGGCAAAATTTATAGCCAACTTTTTTTCTTCAGTATAACACATATTATAAAATTTGTTTTGTCCATACCACAAATCAATCATGTATATCTCGTCTTGATTTTTTGAAACAGATATATGCTGAAGTTCTGGTATTTCCGATATTTTGTTGACAGAGAAAAAACCTAGAAAATATCTAGAAACCATTTTTTCTTTATCTATATCAATTAATATAGTCAATCTTATAGAAGAATATATGCCTCCCATAACACATACCATCACTAAAAATATATTTTTATTAAAAAAAACAGATTCTTCTTGAGTCAAGTCCGAAAAATTCTCCATCAAAAAAATGTTCACAATTGAACGTATTGCAAAAGCAAAAAAAACACCTGATATTATGATCTTCCAAATGGGATTCTTTGGCTGCGAGACAATTAATTCATATTCATTTGATTCCATATTCAAAAATAAAGAAACAAAGTGTTTTATGGGTTAAATATAACGCAAAAAAAGCCAAACATTTCTGCTTGGCTTTCCTTTTTATATCGAAATTGTCTTAGTCCGCTAAAACAATTACCTTATTGTCTTTCATTTCGATAGTTCCAGAATTGATTGCTAAAGTGTAGTTTTGATCGTTTACTTTGGTAAACAAGCCTTCCAACTCCTCGCTACTGAATTTGAAACTAGGAGCCGCAATTTTTACAAGTCCTTTTTGAAGCAATGAAACTATAGGAGCGTGATTATTCAACATTTGAAAATACCCATCTACTCCTGGAAGTGAAATGGAAGTGATTTCGCCTGAAAATAATTTTGCTTCTGGTGATACTATTTCTAAAATCATATTTATTAAAGTTAGAAGTTAGAAGTTAGAAGTTAGAACTGATTCCGATAGCTATCGGAACTGCCAACTGAAAACTGCCAACTGATTTTAAGCTTCTGCCAACATTTTTTCTCCAGCTTCGATAGCGTCTTCAATAGTTCCTTTAAGGTTGAAAGCAGCTTCTGGCAAGTGATCTAATTCTCCATCAATAATCATATTAAATCCTTTGATGGTGTCTTTAATGTCAACTAAAACTCCTTTTAAACCTGTAAATTGTTCTGCTACGTGGAAAGGTTGTGACAAGAAACGTTGTACACGTCTAGCTCTTGAAACCGCCAATTTATCGTCTTCAGAAAGTTCTTCCATACCCAAAATTGCGATAATATCTTGCAATTGTTTGTATTTTTGAAGAATTTCTTTCACTCTTTGCGCACAGTTATAATGCTCATCACCAATAATGTGTGGGGCTAATATTCTTGAAGTAGAATCCAATGGATCTACCGCTGGATAAATACCTAACTCTGCAATTTTACGAGACAATACAGTTGTTGCATCAAGGTGAGCAAATGTTGTTGCTGGTGCCGGGTCAGTTAAGTCATCCGCAGGAACGTAAACCGCTTGTACCGATGTAATAGAACCTTTGTTTGTAGAAGTAATACGCTCTTGCATGGCTCCCATCTCAGTTGCCAATGTTGGTTGATACCCTACCGCCGATGGCATACGACCCAAAAGTGCCGATACCTCAGAACCTGCTTGTGTAAAACGGAAGATGTTATCCACGAAGAAAAGAACGTCTTTTCCTTGATCTGAACCTGCTCCATCACGGAAATATTCTGCGATAGACAATCCTGAAAGTGCCACACGAGCACGAGCTCCAGGAGGTTCGTTCATTTGTCCGAAAACGAAAGTAGCTTTAGACTCTCTCATTCCTGGCATATCTACTTTAGACAAATCCCATCCTCCATTTTCCATAGAGTGCATGAATTCTTCACCGTATTTTATAATTCCTGACTCTAACATCTCACGAAGCAAGTCATTTCCTTCACGTGTTCTTTCTCCTACTCCTGCGAATACTGAAAGTCCACCGTGACCTTTTGCAATATTGTTGATCAACTCTTGAATCAATACCGTTTTACCCACACCTGCACCACCGAACAATCCAATTTTACCTCCTTTTGCATAAGGCTCAATCAAATCGATTACTTTGATACCAGTGAACAATACTTCTGATGAAGTTGATAATTCTTCAAATTTAGGGGCTGGTTTGTGAATAGGCATTCCATTTTCACCTGCTTTAGGTAGATTTCCTAAACCATCGATTGCGTCTCCAATTACATTGAATAAACGACCAAATACATCCGCTCCGATTGGCATTTGAATTGGAGCTCCTGTTCCAACCACTTCATAACCTCTGCTCAAACCGTCTGTTGAATCCATCGAAATGGTACGAACGGTATTTTCACCGATGTGAGATTGTACTTCAAGAACTAATATAGTTCCATCTTTTTTTGTGATTTCTAATGAATCATAAATTTTTGGAAGTTCAACATCTTTACCGTTGAAAACTACATCGACAACTGGTCCGATGATTTGGGCAACTTTTCCTATTACTTTTGACATTGCTTATGTATTTATTAAATAGCTATTTTTTGGTTTATGAATGACAACCTATCGGTATTTTTCGATTGGATACTTTTTCAGTGCGCAAAGGTAATTTTTTAAAATATAAAAATCAATACTTTTTTTATAAAAAAACAGGGGCTACTGAAGGTTGCTCTCTAATCAAAGAAAAAAAAGAAAAAAACAGCTATAAACCAAAAAACCACCACGTTAGACGTGATGGTTTTTATAAATAAGATTCCAATTTTAGAGTGTCTTTGGAAATAAAATTCTATAATCGGCAAGACTTACTCCTTTAAGATTCGAGCCGTAAGTGGTGTTTATTGCTTCAATAAATTTATTTGCTATCAAAGCATATCCTCTTGGTGAGGGATGAACTCCGTCTGTTGAAAAACCACCTCCTGTAATAAATGCACCCGTTACAGTAAATCCATTAGCTGAAATTCCTCCATTTGCAATTTGTGTCATTAGTGCATTTGTATCTACAAAAGCAAGTCCTTTTGCTGTTGCAACTGCTTTTATTTTAGCATTATAGGCATCTGTAGCTGTTTTTACTAATGCGACTTCGCTATATGTTAATGTTGCTTTATCCTCCATTGGGAAGGTAACACCTACAGTACTATTAGTTGCTGGATAACCCGGTTTAGTAGTTCCGATAGTTCCTCCTGCGGTCAATAGTATGTAATCTCTTGTTGCAGTAGCGTTACTTGCGTGACGTGCTTTACCATATAAAGCGCCTAGAAATCCAGCCGTTTGAGCTGGATAATTAAATGGAGCCCCTTGAAATGCAGCGGTAAATAATGCTGTAGCATCATAAGCTAACATTTCGTCCGCAATCAAAAGTGGGTTTGAAGAACTTGCTGTTAATGTTTGGAACCGTGCTGGCTGTCCTGCCGCCGCTAACATGCTATTCATTGCTCCGAATAACGGATTTAATTGTGCTACTTGAGTAGCATTTAAAGGAACAGGATTAGTAGCAATGTAAGTAAAAAATGGCACTGTATTTACATAAGGAATATTGGCAACAACCCCTTTTGCTCCAGCAGAAGTCAAGGTATTTACCAAAGCATCATAAGTTGCATCAAAACCAACACCAGCAACACCTGCGGAAGGCGTTATTGGATTTGAATTATCACCTCCAGAGGTTGCATAACCCAAAACATCATTGTTTCCAATCCAAAGCGAAAAGAATGTTGGTGCTTGAGAAGCCGCATAGGCTAATACTGATGTAGTTCCATTGGGAGCAAAACGAACATAATATGGGTTTGCTGTTCCAACTGAAATACCGGCTAAACTTCCGTAACTTGGGGATAATAAATGAAAGCTTTTGGCCCCAGGAACACCACAATTGTTATAAGGTCCTCCCGAAACAATTGAAGTCATAATCTCTGTTGATGGAGTTCCTGAAACAGGAACTGGTGCTGTACCTCCTGTCGAAGCCAATCTAGGCCCTGCATATGGCACTCCATTAATTTTAAATCCACCAATATTATCAGCCATAAATGGAATTTTAAACTCACCTCCTCCAACAGTTGCGAATTGCTGTGCCATTATATTGGTGTAGGACACTTTTTGTCCATCAATAAACAAAGCGTTATCCGAATAACCTGCAGTTAATGAATTTCCTAAAGAAACGAATTTAGAGAAATTAGCAGTTCCGGCTGTAGGCGCTAACCCATCGGATGTATTATATACTACAATCTCTTCGTCACTATTATTACATGCTACAAAGGTTAAAGAAACCAATAGGAGCCATTTGAAATTTTTTATCATAATCTTATATTTTTATATGTTGTTGACTGATTGAATTACGGATTAATTGTCCAAGAAATAAAATATTGTTGTCCTATTGCTCCTGCTCCTAATACTTGTGTATATTCTTTACTTCCAATATTAGTTGCTCCTACTTTTAATAAAGATTTTATTTTTGGAATCCCATAATTAATTTGAGCATCAACAACTGTGGCAGATTCTATCATACCGTCTGCAAAAGTTGATTCCCATAAATATTCTGTGTTCCATCTTGCACTCACATTAAATCCGAAGTTTTCGAATAATTTCTCGTTACCAATAGAAGCTTTAACTCGGTGTTTTGGTGTATTGAAACCTGCTTCAAAACCAGGGTCTTTTGCTTGGTCAAAATCAAATTGTGCATAATTGTAATTCACTCCAAAATCATAATACCCAAACATTCTTTTAGAAAGTCCAATACCAAATCCCAAAGATTGAATTTTTAAATCTGTATTGGTATATAATTGAAAGGCTCTAACATTTCCGTTAGCCAATGCGTGCAAAGTTTGAACTGCTGGATTTGTAACATAGGTAGGAGCTCCTTGTGCAAAATCGAAAGTTTCGCTCGCTGTACCATACAAAGGCGCAACAGAAATTGTGTTTCCTATAAAGTTGTTATAGGAATTGAAATATCCATTAATATCGATGTTCACTTCTTTATACTGTGAACGATAGCCTAGTTCAATAGCCTGTACCTCTTCTGGTTTTACAAGGCTTACATTTGTTTTTCTTAACAAAGCAGCAGCTCCCGGAGTATTTCCTGGATTGGCAGCTGCAAATGCGGCAAATGCATCAACAGAGGCTCTCGTATAGGAATTTAAATAAGCGTTTTCTCCTGTAATAACCACAGAATTACCACCAGCATAAACTTGTCCGATAGCTGGCGTTCCATTTGCCACAGCTCTTGTTTCAGTATATCTCAATAAATTGTCTGGTGCTGAACCCACTAATACGGCGCTTCCTACATTAAACCCAATATATTGGTCTTGCGTACTTGGGTTACGGAATCCTGTTTGATAAGAAGCTCTAAAGTTATGTTGCTTTCTCTCTCCTGCAGAATAAACCAAAGAAACTCTTGGTGAATAATTTCCGTCAAAGTTTTTAGATTTATCGTAACGAACTGAGCCTGTAAATTTAAATCTATCTTCTAAGAATTTTTTCTGTAATTGGGCATAAACTCCATATTCGTTATAATATATTGGCCCATTAGCATCAGTATAAATTCTTCCGAATGAATTTAATTCATATTGTCTAAAGGATCCTCCTACTTGAATTTCACCAAATTTGATGATGTCTTTAAAATTATAATTGGCATCGGAATGGTAAATTCTTGAATTGTCAACAAGTTTTGATCCTGATAACACATCTGGGTTAGCAATAACTTGATTGAATGCGTTTTTAAATTCAGGAGTTCCTGGTAAAAATCTACCCGTGTCAGCTACACTTCTGGAAATAAGATGGGCATTTTCTGGAGTTTGTCCTGATAATGTCGCTTGAACAAAAGCTCCTGCATATTGACCAAACCAAGTTCTGTCGTCTTTCCAAGCTCTATTTACATTTAATCCTGTGAAAAGCATATCGTATGATTTTCCTCCATCTTCGGTTGTAGTGTATCCTCTAACAAAAAAGTTTTTCCCTTTAATTTCTAATTTATGTTGTGACATATAGAAATTATTTAAATAATAACGATTGGCACCTTGATAAACTGCGTTTCCAAATCCAAATTTACTTTGCCAAATAACCTCAACTCTTTCGTCACCAAGAGGTCTTAGATGCAAAGAGAAGTCAATTTTAGTATTAGAGGCTCTGTTATCTGTTAAATCTACTTCGTTATATCCTGTTCTACTTACATTTTGATTTGGAAGTAAGTTAACCGCCGATGAAGGTATTAATCCAGCATCTGCCAATCCTTGTCCAACAGTTTTAATATTTATTGATGCTTCGTCTCCATAAACATTCATACCATCATAATTGATGTCGCTTCTGTTTATTCCTTGCCCTTGACGATTTTTATCGTCATAATTAGTAGCATACCAATCGGTTCCTTTCATAAAAGTCATGTTCACTTTTGCAGCAAAGTAGGGATTGAATGCGTGTGCCATTCTAATTCCAAAATCATAAAAACTATTTGTTCCAGCCGCTTCTTGGCTTGTAGCTCCATATTTTAAGTAGGTTGAAATTCCCGGATATGTAAATGGGCTTTTGCTATTCATAAACATGATTCCGTTAAAAGCATTCGCACCATACAATGCAGAAGATGCTCCTGGTAACAATTCAACACTTTGAACATCGATATCCGATACGCCTATCATATTCCCCAATACAAAGTTCAATAGCGGCGATGAATTATCCATTCCATCTACTAATTGCATAAAACGAACGTTTGCAACGGTTGCAAAACCACGAGTATTTATGGATTTGAAAGTCAAACTACTAGTATTCATTTGAACTTCCTTAAGGTTTTCAAGTCCATCATAAAAAGTAGGTGAAGCTGTTCTTTTAATTTCTTTAAGCCCCATTCTCTCGATGGTAACTGGAGATTCTAAAACCCTCTCAGGAGCTCTTGAAGCTGAAACTACAACTTCATCCAATGTAGTCTGACTATCAGTAAGTTTAATATTTACATTTTGAGTATTAGAAGTAACACTAACTTTTTTGGTTTGGTGTCCAAGGCTAGTTACTTCAAGGGTAAATGGAGGATTTAAAGATGTCGTTAGAGTGAATTTCCCGTCGAAATCTGAGACCGTTCCTGCTTTATCTCCAACGACTTTTATATTGGCACCAGGAATGGGTTGGTTGTTACTTTCTGTAACCGAACCTGTTATTGTATTTTGTGCAAAAGAAATGCCACAAAAAAACAATGACAAAACAAGTAAATAGCTTCTCATTTGATTGAATTTTGTTAGTTAATGCAGCCAAAGTACAAATAATTTTAATATTAATAAAAAAACACTAAAAAAATTTAATATTATATAATTTCATTATAAATAGCCCAATTTAAAAACGTTAAACTAAATTTTAATATATAGTTAAAATAATGCGAATTTAATATGCGTGCATATAAAAAAGAACTTTGAAATTAAAGTTTTCATAAAAAAATAGACATAAAAAAAGCGAGGTAAGAACCTCGCTTTGGACGAAAATAGTCAAAAATGCTTATTCAACTGTAACCGATTTAGCTAAATTACGAGGCTGATCTACATTACAGCCTCTCATAACAGCTATATGATACGATAATAATTGCAACGGAATAGTGGTGATTAATGGCGATAACGCATCGGAAGTTTCAGGGATTTCAATAATATAATCTGCTAAACCTCGTACTTGAGTATCTCCTTTTGTAACCACAGCTATGATAATACCACTACGTGATTTTATTTCTTGAATATTACTAACAATTTTGTCATAATGTCCTTGTTTTGGGGCAATAACAATAACAGGCATGTGCTCATCGATTAAAGCGATTGGCCCGTGTTTCATTTCGGCTGCAGGATACCCTTCAGCGTGAATGTAAGATATTTCTTTTAGTTTCAAGGCGCCTTCGAGTGCTACAGGAAAATTATAACCTCTTCCTAAATACAAGCAATTTTGAGTGTTTTTGAAAATAGCAGCAATTTCTTTAGCCTTAGCATTTGTTTCCAAAGCTTCTTTTACTTTATTTGGAATAATTTCTAATTCCTGTAAATACCTATGGAAATCCGTATTAGACAAGGTGCCTTTGGCTTTTGCCAAACGCAGCGCCATCATTATCAATACTGTAATTTGTGTGGTAAATGCTTTAGTAGAAGCCACTCCAATTTCAGGTCCTGCGTGTGTGTGTGAACCGGCATGTGTTTCTCTAGAAATTGAGGAACCAACCACATTACACACTCCATATACAAAAGCTCCTTTTTCTTTCGCCAATTTAATCGCCGCCATTGTATCGGCAGTTTCTCCAGATTGAGAAATAGCAATCACTACGTCTCGCCTATTGATAATTGGATTTCTGTATCTAAACTCAGAGGCATACTCCACTTCGACAGGGATTCTGGTAAATTCTTCAAAGATATATTCAGCTACAAGCCCTGCGTGCCATGAAGTTCCGCAAGCGACAATTATTATTCTTTCGGCGTTGAGAAATTTTTCTAAATTATCCTCTACTCCGGACATTTGAATAATGCCTTCGTTAGCATGAAGTCTTCCGCGATACGTATCGGTAATAACGCTAGGTTGTTCGTAAATTTCTTTTAACATAAAGTGGTCGTAACCACCTTTTTCTATTTGCTCCAAATTCATCTGAAGTTCCTGAATATAAGGATCAACTAAAGAGTCATCTTTAATTTTTCGAACTTTCATTGGTTTGTGCAATCTGATATTAGCCATTTCTCCATCTTCTAAATACACTGCATTCGAAGTATATTCTATAAATGGCGAAGCGTCAGAGGCAATAAAGTATTCGCCTTCTCCTATTCCTATTGCTAATGGACTTCCCAAACGGGCAACCACAATTTCATCAGGGTTTTTTTTGTCAAAAACGGCTATTGCATAAGCTCCAAAAACTTGGTTTAATGCTACTTGAACCGCTTTTCCTAGTTTTAGATTTTCCTTTTTTTGAACTTCTTCAATAAGATTTACAAGAACTTCTGTATCGGTATCTGAGTGAAAAACATAGCCTCTTTTTATTAACTCTACTTTCAGAGGAGCATAATTTTCAATAATTCCGTTGTGAATAATCACTAAATCTCCAGAATTAGAAACATGAGGGTGTGAATTCACATCGTTTGGAATACCGTGAGTTGCCCAACGTGTATGTCCAATTCCTATCGTTCCATTAGTGGAGATTTCTTTTTCGGTTTTTGCTTCAAGATCAACTACTTTACCTTTGGTTTTAGAAAGTTTTATATTCTCTCCATCGTACAACATCACCCCAGCACTATCATAACCTCGATATTCCAATCTTTTTAATCCTTTTATCACAATAGGATAAGCCTCTCTATAGCCAATGTATCCAACAATTCCACACATAGTTTTGGTTTATTTAGGTTTTGTATAAAAAATCTCGAGTTTTAATTTTTTGTCTTCTGGCAAATTAGTTGACGTAGCACCCGTACCATAAAGGACAGTTCCCAATGGATTCATTACACTAGCTTTAGGGGCTTGTGTAAAAAAGTCATTTCCTGACTTCAACTTTTTGAAATCGGGAACATTCATATCTTCGGTCACAACAACGCCTAACTGAACATTTTTAGCATCAGTTTTTTTAACAAGGTTTCTAATGTGATTCGTAATATTCATTTTATAAGAAACCCCTTTTTTTGAAGTTGCATCTTTTTTTATATAGCCACCAAATGTATATTTTGTGGTGTTTTTATTTGATATTGAAGTCCCTAAATAATAATCCAAAATAGTAGCATTATTGGTATAATCATACAAGTATATTCGCTCTGGCTCGAAGCTGTCTTTCATTGTAGTAGCGTCAATATTAAAAACAAGATTGGCTTCATTAATCAACCATCCTTCTTTTCTAATTTTATCCAATTCATCTGATACGCCGTTTGGAATTGAATTTCCGTTTGCGTCAAGACCTCCTGTCAAATCCTTTTTTTCAAAAAGATCTAGCACTGCCAATGAACCTTCGCCTCCTTTTAAATACAATCGTTCGTCACCTTTTTCTCTATTTGGATTTTTTGTGGTGGTGTCATAATCAGTATTTGTATTGCTTTGTTCTAGTAAACTTGCTGTATTACCTGACATATTAAGAATTAAACTTTTTTCGACTCTAGTTGTTGGTGTTGTAGATGAATCTTCTTTATATTTAATAGTTATGGTTCCTTTTTTGAAATTAATCATAGCTAAACTTCCTTTATCTGAACCTGATTGTTCTACTTTGAAATACAATCCTTTGAAGTAATTGATAAAAACATCATTGGTTGCCAAACTTCCAGCTGGTGCATTTAATATCTTGTCTGTAAAAAAAGCAGCATTCAATTTCAATCGCATGCTTGGAGCTGAATAAGTAGTAGTTTCTTTGCCAGCGTCGTCTTTTGTAGTGACTGAATGTTGGGTAGCATCAAAGAAAAAAGCATCATTTTGAGCCGCATCTGAATCATCATTCAAACGTCCCCATTTTTTTAGACCCGGATCTTTGTAGTTGTCAAATTCAGTGTTTTGATTGGTATAAAAAGTTTGAGTAAGTAAGTCTTGATTTCCCATATAACGACCGGATTCATAAACACTCAATTTTATTTTAGCTGATTTTTCTCCATATATAGAGTCCAAAACATAAGTGTTCCCACCAGCAGTAATTGGAGTTGTTTGTAAAGCATCTACAAAATAAGGCACATCGATATACACATTATCAATTACAGGATTTGCTCCAAAAGTTGGATTTAATGTTCCTAAAGTTAATTGAGTTACGAAGTTTGCAGTTGTTTTTCCAAAAGCAGGATTGTCATAAATTCCCAAAGCATTTACATCTAGATTATTAGATTCTATTGGGGTTATTTTTTCGTTGTGAGCCACAACATTTGATGGATATCTAACTAATTCGAAATTATTATCACCAATTAATGCGTCTCCAACGGCACTATATTCTTTGTCACACGACACGAAAAGAAGGATGCTCAAAAGAAATAATAGCGATTTGAAAAGGGAATTATTATGCATGTTTACTAGAAAATGTTTAATTTAAAGAACAAAATTTTTATAAAAGTTAGAATACGTTTCAGCGAATTTATCTTTCGAGCCGAAAGGTAAAAAAGGTTTTCCTGAAGATTCTATAAATTTTGTTAAACTTGGGGAGAGGTTTTCCGAAGCAATAATCACAGCGTCCGAATGATTGATTGTAGACCTCATAATACTTTCGTAATCAGGAGTTTGCAAATCATAAATGGATTCATTTGGAACGCCGTCAAATTTTATTTTGTTAATCATTTCAATGTCTAAAGTCCCTTCGAAAGACTGACTGTAAACTGATGTTACGATTTTTGTATCCGAAAATAAAGCTTCGTTTTTATAAAAATGCTTCATGTAAATGGGCAACATTGCAGCCATCCAACCGTGAACGTGAATAATATCGGGAACCCAATTGAGTTTTTTTACAGTTTCAACAACACCTTTGGCAAAGAAAATAGCTCGTTCGTCATTATCTGGAAACATAACACCTTCTTCATCGGTAAATGTAGCTTTCCGCTTGAAATATTCATCATTGTCGATAAAATAAACCTGAATTCGTTCTTTTGGAATTGAAGCTACTTTTATAATCAATGGCATATCTAAGTCATTTACTACCAAATTCATCCCCGAAAGTCGAATTACTTCATGTAATTGATGTCTTCTCTCGTTAATATTACCATACCTTGGCATGAAAATTCTTATTTGTCCACCTTGATTATTAATCATTTTTGGCACTTCGTAAGACATTGAAGAGACCTCATTTTCAGCTAGATAAGGCACAACCTCAGATGATACATATAATATCCTCTTATCTTCCATATTGTAAATTACTTAATTTATTGGCAATAAAAACCATGCAAAATTACAAAAATTTATGCAGTTATAGACTAAAATATTATGTTTGCAAATTATTTCAACAAAACACCTATGCATATTTTCTACGGAAAAGCAGCTTTGATAGACTTTCTGAAATCTATTAAAACCAATCAATCCACAATCGGGTTTGTACCAACAATGGGTGCATTACATCTAGGTCATTTGTCCTTGATGCAACAATCAATGGCAAATAACACCACTACTGTGGTAAGTATTTTTGTCAATCCTACCCAGTTCAATAATCCCGATGATCTTGCAAAATACCCTAGAACACTTGATGATGACTTAAAAAAAATTAATGGTTTAAGCCCAGAAATTATAGTTTATGCCCCGCCTGTTGACGACATTTATGACGGAAAACCTTCGTCGCAATTTTTCGATTTTGATGGTTTAGAAAACCAAATGGAAGGCAAGTTCAGACCCGGACATTTCAACGGAGTAGGTACAATTGTAAAACGTTTGTTCGAAATTGTTCAACCTACAAACGCCTATTTTGGTGAAAAAGATTTTCAACAATTGCAAATTGTGAAGAAAATGGTCCAAAAAAACAAGTTGAAAGTCAACGTAATTGGCTGTCCCATTCACCGTGAAGCGAACAAACTGGCAATGAGTTCCAGAAATGCACTGTTGTCTCCAGAAGAAAAACAAGAAGCTTCCATCCTATATAAAACCTTAATCGAATCTAAAGGTAAATTCGAAAAGCAAAGCGCTAAAATGGTCACCGAATGGGTTCAAAAAACATTTGAAAATAATACAACTTTCACTTTAGAATACTATCAAATTGCGGACGAAAAAACCTTGCTTCCTTGCATAAGAAAAAGCAAAAACAAGAAATATCGTGCTTTTATAGCCGTATTTGTCAACAATATTCGATTGATTGATACCATTTCATTAAATTAATTTACTTTTGCACCATGCAAATACAAGTAGTAAAATCAAAAATTCACCGTGTAAAAGTCACTGGCGCCGATTTAAATTACATCGGTAGCATCACTATTGACGAAGCATTAATGGACGCCTCAAACCTAATTGAAGGTGAAAAAGTATCTATTGTAAACATTAATAATGGCGAGCGTTTTGAAACGTATGTCATTACTGGCGTTAAAAATTCAGGTGAAATTACACTCAATGGCCCTGCGGCTCGAAAAGTGCAAAAAGACGATATCATCATCATTATTTCGTATGCAACTCTCGATTTTGAAGAGGCCAAAACCTTCAAACCTTGGATTCTTTTCCCAAATGAAAATGACAATTCATTGACTTAATCCTTTTGTATCTTTCCTCAAAATTCAGTTAATGTTTCTAATTTGCGCTATTTAAATACATTCACTTTTATCTTGTTCTACTTTTAAAAAAAGCAAATAAAAGTAGTATATTGCTACTCTTTTCGAACCCAATAATTCGGAAGAATATTAATTTCCAAACCCTAAGAAATTATGAAGCAAATAGTACTATTTTTGTTTTTTTCAACTACTCTCTTTTCGCAAAAAACGATTGAAATATTCGAATCAAACAAATTAGGCGAAAGTCGAGAAATCACAATTGGCCTGCCCGATTCTTACGAACAAAACCCAAATAAAAGGTATCCAATACTCGTTTTACTCGATGGTGATTACTTGTTCGACCCTTTTTATGGAGCTCTGAGCTATGGTGCCTATTGGGAAGATATGCCCGAAACCATCATCGTTGGTATTAGCCAAAACATAAATGAGGAACGAATAGACGACTGCAATTATGACGATGCAAACGGCTTGCCTTCTGGAAAAGGCGCCTCATTTTTTAGTTTTATTGGCAGCGAATTACTTCCTTATATCGAAAAAAAATACCGTGTTGCTCCTTTCAGAATTATTGCCGGACACGACACAACAGCTGGTTTTTCAAACTTTTTTTTATACAAAGATTACTCCATATTTAATGCTTATATTTCTTTAAGTCCAGAACTGGTTCCAGAAATGGACACCCAAATTCCTGAACGGTTTTCTGCATTAAAACAACCGCTTTTCTACTATCAATCTACCGGTGATGGCGACATAAAAGACCTTTTGGAAGACGTGAAAAAACTGGATGAGAACATTAAAACAGCCAACAATCCACTGATTAATTACAAATACGACCAATTCAAAGGAGCTTCTCATTATTCTGCCGTTCTTTATTCTATTCCGAATGCTTTGAACCAAATTTTCGATTGTTACAAACCGATTTCGATGACTGAATTTTCAGAAAAAATAGCCATTCTTCCTAACGGACAAGTAAAATATTTGACTGATAAATACGATGCTATTGCCAAAACTTTAGGGCTAAAAGTTACCATTAGAATTTCTGATTTTAAAGCTATCGAAGCGGCTATTCTAAAAAATAAATCCTACACAGAATTAGATAAATTAGCCGAATTAGCTCGAAAAAATTATCCAAAATCAATGCTAGCCGATTATGAATTAGGTTTAATGTATGAAAAAAATGGAGATGCAAAACGAGCAGCAAAAGCCTATCAAAAAGCATCTCAGTTTGATGAAATTGGGGATTTAAACAAAGATATGATGCTGGAGAAATTTGACGAAATGCAGAGTTTAACAACTAAAAAATAATAATGTCCAAAGTAAAAACTTCCTTTTTTTGCCAAAATTGTGGCGCTCAATATTCAAGATGGCAAGGCCAATGCAATTCCTGCAAAGAGTGGAATACCATTGTTGAGGAAATTATTCAAAAAGAAGAAAAATCAAGTTGGAAACCCACAACTTCCGATTCAAAAAGAGTTTCGAAACCTTTAAAAGTCAACGAAATTGATTCCAGCCAAGAAGTGAGAATGAATACCTTAGACGGCGAACTCAATCGCGTGTTGGGAGGCGGAATTGTTCCCGGTTCTTTAATCCTTTTGGGCGGCGAACCCGGCATTGGAAAAAGTACGCTTTTGTTACAAATTTCTTTAAAATTACCATACAAAACCCTTTATGTTTCGGGCGAAGAAAGCCAAAAACAAATAAAAATGCGTGCCGAAAGAATCACGCCAAATAGTGACAACTGCTACATTCTTACCGAAACCAAAACCCAAAATATTTTCAAACAAATTGAAGCCATCGAACCCGAAATCGTCATCATCGATTCCATTCAAACGCTTCATACCGATTATATCGAATCGACTCCGGGAAGCATTTCTCAAATTCGAGAAACCACTGCCGAGTTGATAAAATTTGCCAAAGAATCGAATGTTCCAGTGATTTTAATTGGTCATATTACCAAAGATGGAAACATTGCTGGACCCAAAATTTTGGAACACATGGTCGATACCGTTTTGCAATTCGAAGGCGATAGAAATCATGTGTATCGTATTTTGCGTTCGCTAAAAAACCGTTTTGGTTCCACTGCCGAAATCGGAATTTATGAAATGCTAGGCAACGGTTTGCGCGAAGTTTCAAACCCATCGGAGATATTGATTTCGCACAAAGACGAGGAATTGTCTGGAACAGCAATCGCCTCGACTCTCGAAGGAATGCGCCCGTTGATGATTGAAATTCAATCTTTGGTAAGCACAGCAGTTTATGGAACACCGCAACGAAGCACCACAGGTTACAATGCCAAAAGATTGAATATGATTTTGGCTGTTTTAGAAAAAAGAGCGGGTTTCCGTTTGGGTGCCAAAGACGTTTTCCTAAATGTAACCGGAGGAATTTCGGTAGATGATCCTGCGATTGATTTAGCCGTCGTAGCAGCTATTTTATCCTCGAATGAAGATATTCCTGTGAATAAAGATTTTTGTTTTGCGGGGGAAGTTGGTTTGTCAGGCGAAATTCGACCTGTAAACCGAGTAGATCAACGCATTCAAGAAGCGGAAAAATTAGGATTTTCGACCATTTTTGTTTCGAAATACAATAAAATCGCCTTGAAAAACACGATAATAAAAATCCGATTGGTGGCGAAGATTGAAGATGTCGCGAGTGAATTGTTTGGGTAAATCTAAAAAGTATTTTTAAATTATGAGATTTCAATTAGAAAGCGATATAGGAGGTTTCCTTTGGTGGCTATTAATTAAATTTTGCAAAACAGATTAAAAGAAGAATAATCAAAAGATAAATGGAGTATAAATATTTTTTTCTTAATTGTAATAGGCACCGTTTTAGGTTTTATCGCTGTTAAATTCTTTTAGTAAATTATTAAATAAAACATACAATAAAACATAAATTATGAATCTTAAATTTCCATTTATTGGGTTGCTATTTATGGCAATTCCATTCTTTTCGAATGCGCAACAGTCCGTAAATCCGAATGCTTTTCCTGTTCAAATAACTACAACAAATGGCATAATTGAAGGCGAGTTCGACGTTACCAAGAACATTCAAAGTTTCAAAGGCATTCCATTTGCACAACCACCCGTTGGAAATTTACGCTGGAAAGCACCTCAACCTCTTACGAATTGGACAGGTGTAAAACAAACCAAAAAATTTGGCCCAAGAGCCGTTCAGCCCTATTTATATGGCGATATGGGTTTTAGAAGCGATGGTCTCAGCGAAGATTGTTTGTACTTGAACGTTTGGTCTCCAGCCAAATCTTCGGATGAAAAATTGCCTGTTTTGGTTTATTTTTACGGTGGTGGTTTTGCTGCTGGCGATGGTTCAGAATATCGATATGACGGTGAAAATATGGCCAAAAAAGGAATCGTAACATTAACCGTAAATTATCGTTTGGGTATTTTTGGTTTTTTCTCCCACCCCGAATTGACTAAGGAATCGCCTAATCACGCTTCGGGAAACTATGGTTTATTAGACCAAAATGCCGCTTTGAAATGGGTTCAAGCCAATATTGCACAATTTGGTGGCGACCCAAAACGAGTAACCATTGCTGGAGAATCGGCGGGCTCGATTTCTGTTAGTGCTCAAATGGCTTCGCCTTTATCCAAAAATTTAATTGCAGGTGCTATTGGCGAAAGTGGAGCATCTATCTTTCCCACTTTTTCTTCAATTCCATTGGCGGAAGCGGAAAAAAATGGTTCTGAATTTGCTCAGAAAATTGGAGCGAAATCATTAAAAGAACTTCGTGATATGTCCACTCTAGAACTGTATCAAAAATCAAACGGAACGAATAGAACTAGCTTTAAAACCACTATTGACGGTTATTTTCTGCCAAAATCTTTACCCGAAATTTTCGAAGCCAAACAACAAGCGATGGTTCCGTTATTATTAGGATGGAATTCTGAAGAGATGACCTATCGCGCTTTAACAATGGGAAAAGACCTAACCAACGAAAGTTATGTTGCAAAAATTAAGGAATTATACGGCGATAAAGCTAACGAAGTCCTGAAGCTTTATCCAGCAGGAACTCCTGAAGTTACGGAGCAATCTGCTACAGATTTAGCTGGCGATCGATTTATTTCTTACAGCACTTGGAAATGGTTTGATTTGCATCGAAAAAATAGCACCCAAAACGTTTATCGCTATTATTTTTCGAAGCCGAGACCCGAAATGCTTGACAAAGATTTGGTGGCTGGTCTTGCGGGTGGAGTTATCAAAAAAGACAAAAATACACCCAAAGCACCCCTACCAAAAGGCGCTGTTCACTCGGCGGAGATTGAGTATGCTTTGGGAAATCTAGCAATGAATAAAGAGTATGCTTGGACAGAAGACGATTATAAAGTTTCGGAAACTATGATGAATTACTTTGCTAACTTTATTAAATCTGGAAATCCAAATGGCGAGAAATTACCTCTTTGGCCAATAGCAAAAGACGAAAAAAATCCAGAAATTATGATTATCGATACAGAATCAAAAGCCACCAAAGCGGAAAATGAAGCTCGTTATTTGTTTTTGGATAAAGAATATATGAAAAAATAAGATGCTGTGTTTTTGAAACATCTCTCAGAAAAGGCAATTTCATTCAGTTGATATTGCCTTTTTTAATTTTGGTTTCTCTCTAAAATTCAATATGTTACTTTAATTTTTTTGATTAATAAAAACGATGAATCTGATTCGCATTTCATCTTTTCTTCGTAAATTTATGTATTCGTTTTCTCGAACTAAGAGAATTTAAAAAACTGAAATTATGGAAAAACAAGTCGGAATCTGGATTGATACTAAAAAAGCAATTATTGTTGCTCTTGAAGGTCATAAAGAAGAAAAAATCACTGAGATAGATTCTGAAGTTGAAAACAGAATTTACCACAATGAAGAAAGTAACAAAGGAACTTTCTCAGGAAGTCACCAAAGTGACAATGAAACGAAATTTGACAACCGCAAAAAAGAGCAAATGGATTATTATCTCACTGCGGTGATGAACCAAATAAAGAATTCAGATTATTTGTATATTTTTGGTCCAGCAGAAACAAAACTAAAATTGGAACAAAAAATTCAAGCTGAAAAATCATTGAGTAAAATCAAAATTAAAGCAGTAGAAACTACTGACAAAATGACTTTGAATGAAGTTGTAGCTCAGGTTAAAGAATTTTACAACCCTTTGCTACGCAAACTTAATTTAGCACATCGTCTGTAAATTTTTATCTTCAAAACTTCATCAAAAACCACAATGTCAAAAATGTTGTGGTTTTTTTATAGGTTTAAATTTGGAACACAAAAAAGTGATTTAAAAGAAAACTCTAAATAGAATCATAAAATTTATTCCGTTTTCATTTTTTTCCTTTCCTTTATACTCCAAAAATTTTAAGTGGAAACTAATTGATGAAAAGCCGAAAACAAAAAACAATTTTAGCTTTAAAAATAATTGCTATTTCCTTTTTGGCAATAATTATAGCTCTTTTTGTTTTTAGAAATGAAGTATTGAAACAAACCATAGCCAAAGTATCTTTCAAAATGGCTAGCGAATACAACAGCACTTTTACAGTAAAAGAAGCTTCTTTTGTGGGACTTTCAGGCCTACGTTTCTCCGAAATTGTTTTGGCTCCCAAAAATGCCGACACGCTTTTCCGAATCCATAAAATGAAAACCAGCGTCAATTTATGGCGATTATTAGTTGGCGATATTCAATTGGGAACCTTAGAAATAGAAAATGGTTATGTACAATTAGTCAAAAATAAAAAAGGACGAAATTTTGACGCTTTTCTAAAAAAAGACGAAACCACAACTTCTTCTAACAAAAAAAGAGATTATGCCAAAGTTGCGTATAGACTTATTTCGAAAGTGCTGAACTTTGTACCTACGGATATGAAAGTAGAAAACCTTGCGTTCCGACTGAACGATAATGGCAAAAAAACAACTATTAATTTCCAAAAACTGAGTTTGGTCAACAAGCAATTAGAAACTTCGGTTCAAGTCAAAACTAAAGCGTTCACACAACGAATCCGAATTACCGGTTTTGCCGACCCGAGAAACAAAACAGCCGATATTCGGTTTTTTAATATCGATACTGGAGCGATAAAAGTCCCTTATCTTGACGAAAGATTCAACCTAAAATCGAGCTTCGATTCCATTCGAATCAACATTCAAAACATAGACAAATCGGGTAGCGAATTGCATCTTGACGGCTTTGCTTCTATTGCCAATTTGATGATTAATCACAAGAAAATCGCCAACAAAGACGTGATTATCAAAAATGCAAAATTTGACTTTAGATTCCTATTGGGTTCTGATTTTATTTCCATTGACAGCAGTTCGACCGTGCAATTCAATAAGGTGAAATTCCATCCTTATTTGGCATACGAAACCGAAGAAGACACGATTTACAAACTCAAAGTAGCGATACCGAAAATGAAAGCACAGGATTTTATTGTGTCGCTTCCTGATGGTTTGTTTACTCATTTT
>Ga0209480_10000791_pt1 | contig 24483 bp, 19 predicted proteins | sample JI61114C2DNA_FD_187501 | JGI IMG/M metagenome (GOLD analysis project Ga0209480, IMG submission 187501) | Wastewater effluent complex algal communities from Wisconsin, to seasonally profile nutrient transformation and Carbon sequestration -... | ecosystem: Engineered > WWTP > Effluent > Algae... | reverse complement strand
CTCCAGAAATCTGACGATTTCTGCAAGTACTACAATTTCTTCATGCAGCCTGGCACGCCAGGCTGCCCCTGAAATCGAGCACCCACACCTATCGGTTGTTCATCTTTTTAAAGAACCGCTGCAATTTAGCGCCAGCGAAGAGGTGCGCATTCTACAGATCAAAATTCCTCTGTCAAGCCCCGCGTGCAAAAAAATCAAACCCAGCACGCAAAGCCCGCTGCAACATCCGAAAAATACAACACCTTCGGCTTCAACCCCTTCACCGCCCGCTCCGTCACCAGAGACGCTGCAGCAAGAGAGGCCGCATTATAAAGAACTATCAAGGTGAGTCAAGAGATTAAAGAGATAAATCTACTCCGCCGCGGATCAGTACTCCGGCCCACCCCCTGTGTAGGCTCCCGAGAAATTCTCGAAACGGGTAAATTCACCGAGAAACGTCATGCGCACGGTACCGGTAGAACCATTCCGGTGTTTCGAAATGATCAACTCGGCCATACCCTTGTCAGGAGAGTCCGGATTGTAGATTTCATCCCTGTAAATAAACATGATGATGTCGGCATCCTGCTCAATAGCGCCCGACTCCCGCAAATCCGACGCCACAGGACGCTTGTTCGGTCGCTGCTCAAGACTTCGATTCAACTGGGACAACGCAATGATCGGCACATGCAATTCTTTTGCGAGAGACTTCACCGACCTGGAGATTTCCGACAATTCCGCCGATCGATTGTCACTCTCCTTCAGAGAGGTCATTAGCTGCAGATAATCGATAACGATCAAGCCAAGGCGACCGCATTGCCGGTGAAGCCGTCGACAACGCGCCCGAAGGTCGGTCGGATTTAGACCGGGCGTCTCATCGATAAAGATCGGGGCCTCATGAAGCTTGCCAAGAGCATAAGTCAGCCGCTGCCACTCTTCGTCGTTTAGCTTGCCGGATCGGATCTTGCTCTGATCAATGCGCCCCACCGACGACAGGAAACGCGTTGCGAGTTGAGTCCCAGGCATTTCCATAGAAAAAACGGCCACAGGCAAGCCCCCTTCCACCGCCACATGTTCGGCGATATTCAGGGCCAACGATGTTTTACCCATACCCGGACGTGCGGCAAGGACGATCATGTCGGAGGGCTGCAGGCCTGACGTTTTCTCGTCAAGATCAGTCAGACCGGTCGCCACACCGGTAACCCCTGCCGGAGAGTCACGGTCGTAAAGCTCCTGGATACGATCAACGACCTGACCAAGAATCGGCTGTATTGGCACAAAACCGCTTACTGTCCGGGCACCGGCCTCAGCAATCTCGAAGACCTTGGCCTCGGCCTCATCGAGGAGAGTCTTGGCGTCCTTACCCGACGGCGCCAACGCACTGGCTGCAATCTGATCACCAACAGACACCAACTTTCGAAGAATTGCCCGCTCACGGACGATTTCGCCATAACGTCGTACGTTGGCAGCAGACGGCGTGCTATTGGCAATCTCCCCAAGGTAGGCAAGCCCCCCTACATGCTCGGACTCTCCATTTTTCTCGAGGGCCTCGTAAACCGTAACCACATCAGCCGGTTTACCCAGCTCAATCAGGCGCGCAATCTGTCGAAATATTCGCCGGTGGTCGTCCCGGTAGAAATCAGCCTCATTGACGATATCGCCAACCCGCTCCCAAACGGCATTATCGATCAACAACCCGCCGAGCAAGGACTGCTCTGCCTCGATGGAGTGCGGTGGCAACCGCAGCGCGGACATTACGGGATCGTCCGCCTGGCCTTGAGTTTTACGCATAAGACATCTGCAATCGGAAAATACCGGCCACTTTCGGCCTGAAAAACAAAAAAGGGCTGCACGAGGCAGCCCTTCTTGATGGGGAGCAGAGCTCTCCTTCCGATCAGTTCTCGCCAACCACCGCAACGTTGATGGTAGCAGTCACGTCGGTATGCAGGGAGACAGTGACTTGAGATTCACCAACGACCTTCAGCGGACCTTCAGGCATGCGCACGGCAGCCTTCTCGACGGCAAAACCCTTTGCCTTCAGTGCATCAGCGACGTCAGCATTGGTCACGGAGCCGAACAGACGACCATCCACACCTGCCTTGCGAGCGATGGTAACGGAGAGACCTTCGACCTTCTCAGCCTGAGCCTGAGCCTGAGCCAGCTGCTCGGCAGCCAGACGCTCGAGTTCGACGCGACGGGCCTCGAACTCGGCCAGGTTTGCCGTGTTGGCGCGCTTGGCCTTTCCTTGGGGAATCAGGTAGTTACGGGCGTAACCGTCCTTGACTTTAACCACATCACCGAGGCCACCCAGATTGACGACCTTGTCCAAAAGAATGATTTGCATGCTGTCTCTCCGGGATTACTGGTGCAGATCGGTGTAAGGCAGGAGCGCGAGGAAGCGGGCACGCTTGATCGCGGTGGACAGCTGACGCTGGTAACCGGACTTGGTGCCAGTAATGCGAGCCGGCATGATCTTGGCGTTTTCGGTGATGAAATCCTTAAGGATGTCCACATCCTTGTAGTCGATCTCTTCAATTTTCTCTGCGCTGAAACGGCAGAACTTGCGACGCTTGAAAAGGCTCCGACCGCCACGGTCGTCCTTACGCTTCGTTGCTGGCTTGAATGCCATGATTCGTTCCTTCCAAAAATTCGATCGTATCGATATGCAGCACAGGCACCCTGCTGCGCAGACTTTTCGCTGCAAAGAAACCGGTGAGCCGGGCGGCGCTTCCGAGGCGGGCGACAGCAAGCAATTTTGCCTTGTCACCAACCGCAAGCACCTGCAACTCAAGCTCTACATCACGCGAGAGCCCTGCTTCCACTTGCTTCGAGCGGTGCTCGATGCGCCCTGCCAGCACCGGCACGCCGCCGGGGGAGTAGCGCATCTGACCGATCTCGGTCAGGATGCCATCTATCTCAAAACTGTTGCGACCTGCTTCCTGCAAATCAGGCGGCGGGCTGCTGCTCGGCCGGCTTGACCTCTTCAGAGGAAGTCAGGGAGCGAGCCTTTTCTTCCTTCATCATCGGCGACGGCGTCGTGACGGCGCGCTTCATGCGAATGGAGAGGTGGCGCAGGATGGCGTCGTTGAACTTGAAGCCATGCTCCAGTTCGGCGATGGTGGGCTGATCGCACTCGATATTCATCAGCACGTAGTGAGCCTTGTGGATCTTGTCGATCGGGTAGGCCAGCTGACGGCGACCCCAGTCTTCCAGACGATGAATCTGGCCGCCCTGGGTGGCAACGAGGCTGCGGTAACGCTCGATCATGGCGGGCACCTGCTCGCTTTGATCGGGGTGAACAATAAATACGACTTCGTAATGACGCATGAAATCTCCTTCTGGATCAAAACCCTCCGTCATGCGAACGGTAGGGCAAGGTAAAAAATCGTCCGAACGAGGCAATGCGTGCGCCAATACTGCCTGGCACACGCAAACCTTTCGGGGGAATTCTTGGCGGAGAGGGCGGGATTCGAACCCGCGTTAGGATATTATCCTAAACACGCTTTCCAGGCGTGCGACTTAAACCACTCATCCACCTCTCCAGATGGAGGCGGCAATATACATTAACTTTTCAGAATGTCAAAGCCTCTTTTTGGATTTCAGAGTTTTCCCCGCCCGTCCGGCATCCGCACGTAGTCGACCAAGGCTTGCACCTCGGGCGGTGGCGGCGGGGTAAGAAGACTGACCACGGCGATTACCACAAAGCCTACCGATACGCCGAAAACCCCGCTGGATATGGGGTGGATGTCGAGCCAAGCGTCGCCCATGCTGCCGCCGAAGAAGGGGTGAGTACGCATGATATAGAACAATGTGACCCCCATGCCGGCGATCATTCCGGTGACAGCCCCCCATTTGTTGGCGCGTTTCCAGAAGATGCCAAGCACTAGCGCCGGAAAGAAGGCCGAGGCTGCGATGGAGAAAGCAAGCCCGACCATGAAGAGGATGTTGTCCGGTCGCAGGGATGCGACCCATGCGGCCACCACCGCCACCACCAGCAACTGGGACTTGGTGATCACCAGGCGCCGCTGGGTCGAGGCTTCCGGATTGATCATCTTGTAGTAAAGATCGTGGGACAGCGCGTGGGAGATTGTCAGCAGCAGCCCGTCAGCGGTCGACAGCGCAGCCGCCAGGCCGCCCGCCGCGACAAGTCCGGACACCACGTAGGGCAATCCGGCAAGCTCGGGCACCAGCAACAGGATCGCGTCACTGTTGATGGAAAGCTCGGCCAGTTGCAGGATGCCGTCACCGTTGATGTCGTCGATCTTCACGAGTCCGACCCGCCCCCATGAGGCGACCCAGTGAGGAAGCGTTTCGATATTCGAGCCGACCAGGCTGCTGTAAACCTCCCACTTGGCGAAGACGGCATAAGCAGGTGCCGTAACGTAGAGCAGGAAGATGAAGAGCAGTGACCAGAACACCGACCGGCGTGCCTCGCGAACACTGGGCGTCGTGTAGTAGCGCGTCAGGATGTGGGGCAAGGCGGCAGTACCGATCATCAGCACGAAGACCAGCGCGATGAAATTGTTGCGGGCCTTATCCCGGGCCGCCCTGTCGGCGCCGGGGTGGGCCTCGGCGTGCGGCGGAGGATGCATCGTGCGCGCCAGACTGTCCTGGCGCACACGATCCCATTTGACGCGCGCCTCATCGGGCGTGCGCGGCAGATCACGCAGCAGGCGCTCGGCGACGGCGATTTCTCGAGCGCTTGCACCCTGCGCACGCAGATCGTTGGCTTTCTGCACCACGGCAAGGCGTTCAGTCGCGAGCGATTCGGGCAGCGCGGCAATCTTGCGGGCATATTCATCGGCCCGTCCCTGGTAAAGGAGGCGGACCGCACCCTCCCGCGGCTCGGAAAACAACTCGAGCTCCTTCACGCCCAGATCGTGCAACACCTGCCCGTACATGACCTGCGGCACCGGTACGCCCGTAACCTTGTAGGAAAGGATCGTCACCGGCACCAGATAGGCGATGATCAGGATCAGATACTGCGCAACCTGTGTCCAGGTCACCGCACGCATCCCCCCCAGAAAGGAACACACGAGGATGCCGGCCAACCCCACGAATACGCCTATCTCGAACTCGATGCCGATGAAGCGGCTGGTGATCAGACCCACGCCATAGATTTGCGCCACCACGTAAACGAAGCTCGCCAGCACAGCGGCAAAAACACCAACAACCCGTGCAAAATGGCCTTCGTAACGGGCACCGAGAAAATCCGGGATCGTGAATTGGCCGAACTTGCGCAAAAAGGGCGCGAGCAGCAGAGCCACCAGCACATAACCGCCGGTCCACCCGGTCACGAAGGCCAGCCCCTCGAAACCTGCGTAGTAAAGCGTGCCGGCCAGGCCGATGAAGGACGCCGCGCTCATCCAGTCGGCGGCCGTAGCCATGCCGTTGAAGAGCGCCGGAACACGCCGCCCCGCAACGTAATACTCGGAGACGTCGGAGGTTCGGCTCATCACGCCGATTGCCGCGTAGATGGCGATGGTCAGAAACAGGAAAATCTGGCCGATCCAGCGCGGCGACAGTCCGAACCGCTCGGCCACCGCGAGCAGTCCGACGAAACTGACGAAAACGAGGGCGTAGATGAGGTAATAACGCCCCAGGCGCCGGAAGAAGGCTGGCGGGGAGCTCATTGGCGCACGCCCTTAACCCTCGTCCTTTACGCCGTAGCGCTTTTCAAGTCGGACCATCCCTCGATCGTAGAGCCACACAATGCAGATGAAAATGATCAGGGAACCCTGGCCAGCCATGTAAAAGCCCAATGGCCAGCCAAAAAAAACCACGCTATTCAGCTCGTCGGCAAACCAGCCGGGCAGAAAACTCGCGCCGGCCCAGACCAGCAGCAACGCGGCAGTGAGCCTCAGGGTTGCGCGCCAGTAAGCCCGCGACCCTGCATCGCTTTCGCCTTGACCGCCATTTACGTTCTGGCTCACATGTCGCTCCTCAATTCGGCCCGACATCCGGGCAGCCCCGCCGGAGGGGGGGCGAGTATAGCCCGCCGGCCCTGCTAAAGCTGATAACTGGTCTGGAGCCTGTGCTGAAGTCGGCGAGCCTGGCGGAACGACTCTTTCAGGAAAGCCCGCTCAAGATCGTTCAGATCGTCGGGCGACACCCGGTTGGCTGGCGCACCCGGAACACGCTGGCGACGCAGGCGAAGTTGCTGGATAAATTCCAGCGCCTCCACCAGAGCATCGCACTCACGACTATCCCAGCGCAACGCCGCGCCAGCGGCCCGAATGCGTCCGGCCGTGGAGGTTTCTGGCAGACCGAGGGCCAGCGCGTAGATACGTGCCGCATCGACGAACGGCCGGCAGCCGTCTCGTTTGAGATCGAGCTGACCGGTTTCGCGGTCAACGACGAAATCGCGAATGCGCCCGAGCGGAGGGCCGCTGAGCAGCGCATTCGACGCCATGAAGCGCAGGAACAGTGGGTTGTCAGCGGCCACCTGCAGCAACCAGCGCTTCAGTGCCAGCGGCAACGCCCAGTCGCCAGCCAGCGGCCGAAAATCGAAAAAAATGGTGGAGTTGAGCAGATCGTCAGCCCTGGCTGCACGCATCCACTCGGCAAAGCATCCACGCCACTCGGCAAGGGACAGGCACCATTTAGGATTGCCGGCCATCACCCCGCCCTTGCAGAGCGAGAATCCGCACTGGTCCAGCAGGGCATTGACGTGCTGGGCAAAAGGCAGAAAGCGCGCCCGGAGCAAATCGGCATCCTCGCCTTTGTCGGTGGCAAAAATAAGCCCGTTATCCTGATCCGTGACCAGGGTTTGCTCGAGGCGCCCTTCGGATCCAAAGGCCAGCCAGCACCAGCGAACCAGTGGCAGATCGAACTCGGCCTCAGCCAGATCTATGGCCGTCAGCACAATGAGGTCGTTGAGAATCGCAATCCATTCATTGATGCGTCCGGCGCTCTCCCCCCGATCCACCATCGCCGCGGCAGACGCCTGCACCCGCTGGGCCGCGGAGGCAAGGGCGTCGGCACTGGAAGCCGCCTGGATGGCCTCGACGAGGTCGTCCGCCAGCGGCCACCGGTTGGCGTAGAGATCGCTGCGTGACACCACCCCCGCAACGCGGCCGGACTCGTCGACGACGACGAGGTGACGCAGATCGTTACGGGCAAGTATCAAGCGCGCCTGATGGGGGCTGGCCTGCAGCGGCAGGGAGAAGACACCGCCGGTCATGACGCTGGCCACTGGCGCGTCGAGATCTCCGCCAACGAGCGCGACCCGCTCGATGACGTCCCGCCGGGTAAGGATGCCGAGGGGCTGGAAGCTCGCGGAATCGACCACCACGACCGTTCCGACCCGCCCGGCGCCCATGCGCCCAAGGGCCTCACGCACGCTGAGTTCGGGCCCCACACACACCGGCTGGCGACGAATCAGCGCCGCTAGCCCGCCTCCACGCTCAGATCCGGCGGGCATCACATCCACCGCTCAATATTTGACGCGGGCGTAATAGGTCTTCTCCGAGGCACGCCGAGCCTCGCCGAGGGTACGGATACCCATCTCGGCAAGCAGCGGAATCATGCGCAGGAAGACTTCGCCAGTGACGATCGCGTCGCCGATCGCCGTGTGCCGCCCCATGATGTTGACGCCCATCCGCTCGGAAATGGCTTCGAGCCGGTGGGATTCCTGGGACGGGTGAAGCACCGCGGACAGCAGCAGGGTGTCGAGCACCGGCTGGTCAAAGCAGATGCCGGTGCCCTCCTCCTTCAACTGCAGAAAACGCATGTCGAAGGCTGCGTTGTGGGCCACCAGCACCGTATCCTCGGCAAAGGCATGAAAGGCCGGCAATACCTTGCTCATCGGCGGCTGGCCGACGAGCATTTCCGGGGTAATGCCATGGATCTTGGTCGACGCTTCGGGCAGTTCGCGCAAGGGATCGACCAGCTGGTCGAAGGATTCTGACTTGAGGAGCTTCCCGTTGACGATGCGCGTTGCACCGATCTGGATGATCTCATCGCCTTCGGAAGGATTGAGGCCGGTGGTTTCGGTATCGAAAACCGTGAACGCCAGTTCGGAGAGCAGGCGATCATCCAGTTCGTGCGTGCCTTCGATCCGCTTGAAGAGATCGAAATCGTAATATTCAGGACGGCTTTCACCCTTGAGATAGGTAGCGGCCTCCACCTGGTCCTGCGGTGCGGCGGACGGCAGCAGCAGGCGGAAAAAGGCCCGGTGCTGGGTTTTCTCGCGCTGCAGCCAGATCTCGCCATCGTGCCGGGCAATAACGTCACGCACCGTGAGCGGCGAGCTCTCGCCGGCGAAGGTCATCGGCTCCAATTCCCAGGCCATCACGGTTTCGGTGCTCATCGCCTGGCCGGACCAGATGAGATCCAGATGCACCAGACGCCCGGCCGAGGCGAGACGGAAACGCACCTCGCGCACCTCGAACTCATCCGACAGCCGACTGACAAGGTAGCTGATGGCCTGCAGCAGCGAGAAGCTGTCAACCTTGACCCACACGTCCGGGTCCACGTCCTCCAGCTTGGTCGGCAGGCCGAGCTTTTTCTCGATCCGGCGCTGGGCTACCGCCACCAGATCGGCACCGAGCATTTCATCAAGGGGCCAGCGGGTCTTCAGGGAGTCGGCAAAGGCGTTGGCGGTTTCATCCAGCCGGCTGCTCATTCCCTGAACTTCATCGCGAATCACGGAGAGGAAGCGGTCTTTCAGCTCGGCGTCGAGATCGGGGTACTCCAGCATCTCGGCCGCAGCGCGCAGGTTGGCGAGGGACGAGCGGCTGCCTTCGGTAAGGGAGTGCAGCATCTGGTCGCGCTTCGTCTCGGCCTCGAAGTCGCGGGTGATGTTGTCGAGCATCAGCACAAAACCCGACACCGCGGCATCCCCGTCGGCTTCCACATTGGTCGCCATCACCGGCGCCATCTGCACGCGCAGCAACTGGCCGGCGCGGGTGGTGGTGACAAAGTTGGCCACCGGCTGGGCGTTCTGGCGACGGATGCGCTCCTGGATGCTCTCGAGTGCATGGACAATCAGGCTGCGTTCGAAAACCATGTAGATGGAACGCCCGAGCCCGATGATTTCGCCGCCACCGGCCGCCGCCGGCGCGTCGGACATGGCCTTGAACTGCAGCCGGGCGCGGCTGTTGTAGAGCAGGATTCGTCCGTCCAGGTTGCAGACCACGACACTCTGGTTGAGCTCGGACATCAGCGCCGCCAGCCGGTTGCGCTCCTCCTCGACAGACAGGCGTGCCTCGCGGATTCGCGCCTCCACGTCCTCCTGAAGCCCGCGCCGCTGATCGGCAAGGCTGTTGACCGCCTCGGCGATACGCTGCAGTTCCGGCGAGCCGGATGGCTTGAGGCGCCGTGCGGGATCAGTCCCGACGATCAGGCCGATCTCGTCCGCCAGCATCGCCGGCCCGGCGATATGGTCCTGGGCGAAGGACTTCATCAGCACGGCTGCCGCCCCCGCGCCAACCAGCCCGATCATGATCAGCAGGCCGAGGCGGGGATTGAGGATGGGCTCCAGAATCGCTTGCTCTTCGGGCCCCAGATCGCGCCACACCGTGAAGCCTGCCGCGGCCATCACCCCCACAACCAGAATGCAGGCCGTGGCAATCGCCAGTGCCTGCCGCGATTTGACGCTCACGCGGAAAGCTCCAGCAAGGACTTCACCTTGGCAACCAGTTCTTTGGTGGAGAAGGGCTTGGTCATGTAGGCATCCGCCCCCATCGCCATGCCCTTGCTGACCTCGGTCTCACGCCCCTTGGCGGTCAGCATCAGGATTCGCGTGCCCTGCAGGGCGGGTTCGGCGCGGATCTCCTGGCAGACCTCGTAGCCGTTCTTGCGCGGCATCATGACATCGAGCAGCACCAGATCAGGCGCCTCGCTGCGCGCCTTGTCGAGAGCCTCTTGACCGTCGTTGGCGACGCAAACGACGAAGCCCTCCCGCTTCATCAAGAACTCCAGAGAAATAACAATGTTTTGCTCGTCATCGGCAATCAGTATTTTCTTGGTCATTTTCCCCCCTCCCTCATCATTGCCCGAGGCGCGGCTACCGGCATGCAAACCTCATCCGCGGGCACGTGCATCCGTAGTTTATCCTGCCTCTACTTTCGTTTCTGTTGTATTCCCGCAAGGCATCAGAAACGAGAATGTCGCGCCCTCGCCAGGCACGCTCTCCACCCACAGGCGCCCGCCGTAGTGTTCGACGATCTGGCGGCTGATCGGCAGCCCGAGACCAGTGCCCTGGGGCTTGTCGGTCATGGTATTCCCCCCCTGCCGAAACTTCTCGAACACGACGCCTTGCTCCTCGGGCGTGAGACCCGGGCCGTTGTCGCGCACATCCACGCGCAGGCCCTCGCTGGTCTGCGTCAGCCTTACCCACACCCGCCCCTGCCCCCGCAAAACAAACTTCACGGCATTGGAGAGCAGGTTAAGCATCACCTGAACCAACCTGTCGCGATCGGCGATCAGGATTGGTACGTGATCAGGCAGATTGATTTCGAGCGTCACACCCTTGTCCTTGAACAACTGGCTGGTGGACGCCGCAGCCTGCTCGATCACCTCGACAAGCCGGATCTCGCCGTTCTGCCATTCGGCATGGCCGGACTCGATCTTGGCCATGTCGAGCACCTGGTTCACGAGGCGGGTCAGACGTTCGGTTTCGCTGACAATGATGCCGAGGAAGCGCTTCCGGTCTTCCAGGTCGATCTTGGGATCCTCCAGCAGCATCTCGGAAAAAGCCCGGATCGACGTCAGCGGCGTCCGCAGTTCGTGAGTTACCGAGGACATGAAATCGTCCTTCAGGAGATCAAGTTCCTTGAGGCGCTCGTTGGCGCTGCGCAGCTCGCGGGTGGCGGCTTCCAGCTCGAGGGATTTTTGCTCCAGGCGCTTCGAGTACGCACGCACCTGGGAGGCTTCGTCGAGAATGTTCATCACCTCGTCAAGACCAAGAGGCTCCTCCTTGACCACCGAGGCCACCATGACCCGAGCCGACGCACTTCCGATCGCACCGGCCAGCGTCGTCTCGGCAAAGTGAACCAGTCCGGCGTCGGCCTGCAAGGCCTCCACACCCGTCACTCCGCGCGACCGCGCATATTCGGCGAAAGCCCCGTGCGCCCGCTCGCGGCCGATGAAGCGGCCGATCAGCGGAAGGAGGTCGCCAATCTGCGCGCTACCGCGCCAGAACGCACTGCCGGACGGTTGGCTTTGCTTGAAGACATCGACGAACAAGATCGCCTGCCCGGCCTCGATCGCATTCGGCCGGCGTATCAGGGACACGCAGACGTAGCCGCCAATATTGGCGAGCATGCTCCAGAACAAACTGTGGGCAATCGGGTCGAGGCCCTTCAGGCCGAACAACTCCTGCGGCCGCAACAGCTCCAGGCCAAAGAACCCTTGCTGCAAGAACTCGATGGGAAGCCAGCCTGACTTGGCGAAGGATGGCAGCAGCAGCGTGTACAGCCACACCGCAAACCCGCCCGACAAACCTGCCAGCGCCCCCGGGCGTGTGCCACCGCGCCAGTACATGCCCCCAATCATCGCCGGCGCAAACTGGGCCACCGCAGCAAAACTGATCAGCCCGATACTGACCAGCGCATGCGCTTCACCGGCTAGCCGGAAATACAGGTAACCCAGGAGCAAAATCAGGACGATCGCACCGCGCCGGATGCCCAGCAGCACGCCCGTAAAATCATCCTGCCCCTGCAGGGCCAGCCAGCGATAGCGCAGCAGGAGCGGCATTACAAGGTCATTGCAGACCATCGTGGACAGGGCAATGGTCTCGACGATGACCATCCCGGTTGCTGCCGACAGGCCGCCGATGAACACCAGCAGGGCCAGCCAGCCCTGCCCGAAGGCCATCGGCAGGGTCAGCACGAAGGTATCGGCATCCACGCTCTGCCCGGCAAACAGCATCAGCCCGCCGAGGGCGATGGGCAGCACGAAGACGTTGATCAGGAGCATGTACAGCGGAAAAAGCCAGATCGCCCGGCGCAGGTGGTTTTCATTGACGTTCTCGACCACCGCCACCTGAAACTGGCGCGGCAGAAACATCACCGCCAGCATGGACAGCAGCGTCAGCGCAAACCAGCTGCCATAACCGTTACCCCCCGCGCCCATGCGCATCAGCCCCCGCAGGTCGGCATGTTGTGCAGCCTGCGAAAACACGTCGCCAAAGCCGTCGAAGATGCCGAAGGTGACATACACGCCGACGCCGACGAAGATCACCAGCTTGACCAGCGACTCGAAAGCCACCGCGGCCACCATACCCTCGTGGCGCTCGGTGGCATCCAGATGGCGGGTGCCGAACAGGATCGTGAACGCCGCCATGATCAGCGCAATGTAGAACGCCGTATCGGCCAGCCAGGGAACAGTGCCCGCCTTGGCCGGCATCACGATGGCCGGATAGAGCGTAAGGATTGCAAAACTGCTCGAAACCGCTTTCAGCTGCAGAGCGATATAAGGGAGCACGCCAAGAACCGCGATGACGGTGACCAGCCCGCCCAGCAGGTGGCTCTTGCCATAGCGGGATGCGATGAAGTCGGCGATCGAAGTAATGCGGTTCGTCTTGCCGATACGCACCATCTTCAACATCACGAACCACCACAAGGCAACAACCAGGGTGGGGCCGAGGAAGATAGGCACAAAGCCGAGCCCCGAGGAAGCCGCCCGCCCGACGCTGCCGTAGTAAGTCCAGGTGGTGCAATAAACGGCCAGCGACAACGCATAGATCGTCGGATTGGCGATGATCGAGCGCCCCGCATCGGCGCGCTTGTCGCCGATGTAGGCCACTGCGAAGAGCAGCAGCAGGTACAAAAACGAGGCGACGACGATAGTGGTTCCGGTCAGCATGGCACCTCCGCTATCGCTCGATGATCCACGCCATCAGCGCGATCACGGCAGCCCAGAGACCGAAAACATAAAGGTAGATCGCAGGAACACCCAACCAGGCACGCTCCACGTCAAACATCGACAGAGTCGGATAGTTCAACAGCACCCACCCGAGAAGGAACAGCGCCACCAGGCGCTGGCCGGTCAGCGTAGCCTTGATCATTTCACCTCCCGCCTTTGGTTCATGCTTGCCCGGAATCTATAAGCCGAAAAGAAGGTCTTTACGAGCGCGGCCGAAGATATCCGCCCACCGACCAGGCATGCGGCAAAGCCGTGCCTCGACACCTCAGACCTTATTCATCGACACACTAACGACAGGCGAAAAAAAGGCGCGAAATCCGCGCCTTTTTCTCCCCCTCAAACACCCGGCCAGACTGCGCCGGGTTCCTCCCCTGCTATTTTCTTGACGACTCGCGTTGTTATCTTTCCGGCAATTCGCGGAAGGCCGGTTGCGGGCCGCCCCCGGCATCAAGGCCGGGGCGATACGACGAATCGATTACTTGAGCTGCTCCAGGATTGCCGGGTTCTCCAGCGTCGAGGTGTCCTGGGTGACTTCCTCGCCCTTGGCCAGCTGACGGAGCAGACGACGCATGATCTTGCCGGAGCGGGTTTTCGGCAGATTCTCACCGAAGCGGATGTCCTTCGGCTTGGCGATGGGGCCGATTTCCTGACCAACCCAGTTCTGCAGCTCCTTGATCACCGCAGCCGCAGCGTCGCCGGTCGGGCGGGCGCCCTTCAGCACCACAAAGGCGACAATGGCTTCGCCGGTCATATCGTCCGGACGGCCAACGACGGCCGCTTCGGCGACCTTCTCGTGAGCCACCAGAGCGGATTCGATTTCCATCGTACCCATACGGTGCCCGGAGACGTTCAGCACGTCGTCGATACGGCCGGTGATCGTGAAGTAGCCGGTGTCCTTGTCACGGATCGCACCGTCGCCCGCCAGGTACAGCTTGCCCTGGAAGTCGGCCGGGTAGTAGGACTTTACGAAACGGTCGGCGTCGCCCCAGATATTGCGGATCATCGACGGCCACGGACGCTTGACGACGAGGATGCCGCCCTGGCCCCAAGGCACTTCGGTGCCGGTTTCATCGACGACTGCAGCCATGATGCCCGGGAACGGCAGCGTGCAGGAGCCGGGAATCAGCGGCGTGGCGCCGGGCAGCGGGGTAATCATGTGGCCACCGGTCTCGGTCTGCCAGAAGGTATCGACGACCGGGCAGCGGCTGCCACCAACGTTCTCGTAGTACCACTCCCAGGCAGCCGGATTGATCGGCTCGCCAACGGAACCGAGCAGGCGCAGGGACGACAGATCGTATTTGTTCGGATGCACGGCCGGGGTGTTGTCCGCAGCCTTGATCAGGGAGCGGATGGCGGTCGGTGCGGTGTAGAAGATGCTGACCTTGTGATCCTGGATCATTTTCCAGAAACGGCCGGCGTCCGGGTAGGTGGGCACACCTTCGAACACGATTTCGGTCGCACCGCAGGCCAGCGGGCCGTAGGTGATGTAGGTGTGTCCAGTAACCCAGCCGATGTCGGCCGTGCACCAGAAGACGTCGTCCGGCTTGATGTCGAACGTGTACTTCATGGTCAGGATGGCGTGCAGCAGGTAGCCACCGGTGGAGTGCTGAACACCCTTGGGCTTGCCGGTGGAGCCGGAGGTGTAGAGCAGGAACAGCGGGTGCTCGGCTTCGACCCATTCCGGCTCACAGACATCGGACTGGCTGGCGACCAGGTCATCAGCCCAAACGTCGCGACCTGCAGTCATGGCGGTTTCTGCACCGGTGCGCTTCACGACGATGACGTTCTTGATGGAGGGGCAACCGCTTTCCAGCGCTTCGTCAGCGATGGACTTGAGGGGCAGCGCCTTGCCGCCGCGGTTCTGGCCGTCGGAGGTAATGAGGGCCACGGCACCGGCATCGTTGATACGGTCAGCCAGGGACTGGGCGGAGAAGCCGCCAAACACGATGGAGTGGGTGGCGCCGATGCGGGCACAGGCCTGCATGGCAACAACACCTTCGATGGACATCGGCAGGTAGATGACGACGCGGTCACCCTTCTTGACGCCTACGCTCTTCAGGCCGTTTGCAAACTTGCAGACGCGACTGAGCAGTTCCTTGTAAGTAATCTTGGCGACGTCGCCCTTGTCGCCTTCGAAGATCAGCGCGACCTTGTCGCCAAGGCCCTTATTAACCTGGCGATCGAGGCAGTTGTAGGAGACGTTCAGCTTGCCATCGGCAAACCATTTGAAGAACGGAGCATCGCTTTCATCGAGGACCTGGGTAAACGGGGTCTGCCAGTCGAGCAACTCCCTGGCGTGCCGAGCCCAAAAGCCTTCGTAGTCCTTCTCCGCTTCAGCGCAAAGCGCCTTGTACGCTTCCATGCCCGACACGGCAGCGTTCTTGACCACCTCTTCGGACGGATAGTAGAACTTCAGGGTGGTTTCGTTCGTCATTTTTCACCTCTCCTCGTGTTGTATGAGTGTGCAACGTTGATGCTTTAAACCCTGGCTGGCGTCGGTGCAGACTGTTCGATTACTCAGGCACCCTTGTTGTGTTTTTCTTGATGCGCCGACCGTTTGTCCGCCTAGGATTAAAGTCGATCAATCTTACACATGACTTACACCCTTGTGCAGGCCGGGCGGCAACGGGCGCGGGCTGCCCTGCCCTGCCACCCATCGAGCCGAAAATCAGCAGCTCCCAGCCAAGCTGGATTTCAAGCTTTCCCCGCCAACCAACGGACACCGTCCGCCCCACATAAAAACTCTTTTGACATAGAATCGGCAACTGTAAAAAAAGACATCCGGTTACGCAAATGACGTTCCACCACCACCTGGTGTTCGCTCTGGCACTGACAACCGCGGCCTGCACATCCCTGCCGCCAAGCCCGCCATCGACAAGCCACATCCGCGCGGATGAAAGCGTGCCGGCGTCGACAGCCATTCCGCCGCTGGTGCCCGACATCCTGCCGCTGCCACGTCCGGCAGCCGAACCCAAGGTGGAAACGTATTCCGTGGTCGTCACAAACTTGAACATCCAGGACCTGCTCTTCGCCCTTGCCCGCGATGCCCGGATCAACATCGACATCCACCCCGGCCTCACCGGCACGGTCACCCTCAACGCCATCAACCAGACCCTGCCGCAAATCCTTTCACGCCTCGCCCGGCAAGTGGACATGCGCTACGAATTCGACGGCCCCAACCTGCTGGTGATGCCCGACAGTCCCTTCCTGCGCAGTTATCGCGTGGATTACGTCAACCTCAGCCGAAACGTCTCGGGCACCGTCTCCACCAACACCCAGATCGCCACCAGCGGCACCGGCACAACCTATTCCGGCAACGCTGGCCTGCCGGCGAGCAGCATGGTCAGCGGCGGCAACGTTTCCGCCACACGCATCGAAAACACCTCGCGCAACCAGTTCTGGGAATCGGTCGAGAAAAACCTCCGCGATCTCCTGCGCGAAACCGACAAGATCCTCCCTGAAGGCTCCAGCGAAACCCTCATCGAGAACGTCGAAACCGCCACCACCACCGGTACAGGAACCGGCCTCGCCCAGCCCTCCGCCGGCACCGGCAACCGCTCCCGCAACCGCAATGTCCCGCAGCAAACCGGCGGTGGTGGCGGTCTGGCGGCCAGCCCCGGCCCCGCCGCCATGCAAAACAGCACCACCACCATGGTGCATAAATCCACCTTCCGGGAAGCGGCCTCCGTCATCGCCAACCGCGAGACCGGCGTCGTCACCGTCCGTGCCACCGGGCGCCAGCACGAAAAGGTGCGTGAATTCATTGACGAAGTGATGGTCGCAGCCCGCCGCCAGGTTCTCATCGAAGCCACGATCCTCGAAGTCGGCCTGTCCGACACCTATCGTCAGGGCATCGAATGGCGGCGCATCCTCGAGAGCGGCACTCGTTTCGGCATCACCGGCCCGGCGCTCGGCGCCAGCACCGGCAATGCCGTCACGCCCTTCAGTCTCGCTTACAGCAGCGCTGGCGGCATCGACTCGACGATCCGGCTGCTCGAAGGTTTCGGCACCGTAAAAGTGCTGTCCAGCCCCAAGCTGTCGGTGCTCAACAACCAGACCGCCGTGATCAAGGTGGTCGAAGAATACGTTTACTTCAACGTCAAGGCTGACACCACCCAGACGGCCAACACCGGCGCCCTGACCACCGTCACCACCACGCCCCAGGCCGTTTCCGTCGGCCTCGTCATGACGGTCACGCCGCAGGTCAGCGAGAACGACGAGATCATCCTCAACGTGCGCCCCACCATCTCCAGCATCGCCGATTTTCGGCGCGACCCGAACCCCAACATCCCGGCCAACATCGCCAATCTCGTGCCGCAGATCCGCACCCGCGAGATCGAATCCATCCTGCGCCTGGGCAACGGCGAAACCGCCATCCTTGGCGGCCTGATGGAAGACCGCATCGACTACAAGACCGGCCGCGTCCCGCTCATCGGAGCCATCCCGCTGCTCGGCGAGCTCTTCACCAACCGGGACAACGCCATTCAAAAGACCGAACTGGTCATCTTCCTGCGCCCCATTGTCGTACGCGAGCCCGGCCTCGTCGCCAGCACGCCCCACCTGCGCCAGTTGCTCCCGGCCGGCAACTTCCTCACCGACACGCCCCGCCCCGGCAGCCGCAACTTTCCGCCGCCACGCACCGCGGGGGAGATCGCCAGCCCCGGAGCAGGCACCCCATGAGCCTGCTGCTCGACGTCCTGCGCAAGGCCGAGGAAGGACATCCCCCGCCCGGAACCGTCCCGGTACGGCCCGCGCCCTCGACGATGCGCATCGAGCTGGAACCGCTCCCCGATGCAGCCCCCCCACGCGCCGCGCAATCCCCCGCCACGGCGCATGAGCCCATGGCAACCTCCGTCAGCCCGACAACTGCGGCAAACCTGCACCCACCGCCCGTCCCCGCACCGTCCCCGCCGCCGCCAGCCCGACCCGCGCGTGCAGCCTGGCAACCCATCTGCGCAGCAGCACTCACCACCGGCCTTATCACAGCCGCCTGGCTTTGGCTGACACCGGAACCCGCAGCGCTTGCCCATGCCGCACCGGCCAGACTCCCCGACCTCGTGCTGGAGCCACCTGCCAGCCCGGCGCCGGCATTTGAATCCGCAGAGGAAACCGCCACCCAGCCGGTCAGCAAACAGCCCGTCACGGTCATGGCGCGTGCGCAAAAGCCGGAACCCAGGCCCGTCATCCATGAACCTGCCGCCGAGCACGAAGAAGCCGTCCATTTTCAGCGCGGCACGGCCGACACCGCACCCGCAGCGCAGCTCATAACCCGCGCCCACGACGCCTACACCACCAGCAAGCTGCCGCTCGCGCAAACGCTCTACCGCGAGGCCCTCGCCGCCGACCCCGCCAACCTCGACGCCCTGGACGGACTCGGCGCCATCGCCCTGCGCGACGGGCACCGGGCCGAGGCCGAAGCCTTCTTCCGGCGCGCCCTCCTCACCCGCCCCCACGACCCGGTCGCTCTCGCCGGCCTAAGCCGGCTACAGGCCGCCGACCCGCAACAAACCGAGACCCGCCTGAAAAACAGCCTCGCCAGCCAGCCCGACGCACCAGCCCCGCACCTCGCCCTCGCCGACACACTGGCTCGCCAACAGCGCTGGGCCGAAGCCCAGCAAGCCTGGTTTCAAGCCCACAGCCTCGCCCCGGACGAACCCGACATCGCCTACAACCTGGCCGTCAGCCTCGACCACCTCGGCCAGCACCGCCCCGCCGCCAGCTACTACCGCAAGGCCCTGCAGCTAGCCGACCGCAAACCCGCCCGCTTCTCCCGCGAGCACTGTGAAACCCGCCTGAAAACCCTACAGGCCCCGGAGTCCGCACCATGACGTCGGCCGCAGCCCCTATCGGACAAACCCTCCTTGAACTCGGCCTGATCAGCGCCGATCAACTCCACATCGCCCTGCGCGAACAAGCCCGGAGCGGCGAAGCCCTCGGCCGCCAGCTGGTACGCCTCGGCTTTCTCTCAGAAGCCACCCTGCGCGACGCCCTCGCCCGCACCCTCGACCGGCCCAGCGCCGACCTCGCCCACCTGCTGCCCGACGCCGAAGCCCTGGCCCTCATCCCCCAGCACGTCGCCAAACGTCTCAAACTCATCCCGCTCAGCTACGACGCCCACCGGCAGCGCCTCGTCATCGCCTCCAGTGAAATCGACAACCTCGTCGCCCTCGACCAGCTCGGCAGCCTCCTGCCACCCGGCACACAGGTCGAGATCCAGCTCGCCGGCGACTCCGACATCGCCCGCGCCATCGACCAGCTCTACGGTCACGAGCTGTCCATCGACGGCATCCTGCATGAAATCGAAACCGGCGAACCGGACCTCCGCAGCCCCTCCGGTCGCGCCGGCGAATACGCCCAGCCGGTGGTCCGGCTCATCGACGCGCTGCTCACCGACGCCGTCAAGCGCGACGCCTCCGACATCCACTTCGAACCCGAAGCCGCCTTCCTGCGCATCCGTTACCGCATCGACGGCCTGCTGCGCCAGATCCGCGCCCTCCACAAATCCTGCTGGCCGGCCATGGCCGTGCGCCTCAAGGTGATGGCAGGGCTCAACATTGCCGAAACCCGCGCACCGCAGGATGGCCGCATCTCGCTCCACGTCAGCGGGCGGCCGGTGGATTTTCGCGTCGCCACCCAGCCCACCATCCACGGCGAAAACATCGTCCTCCGGATCCTCGACCGCCAGAAAGGCCTCGTCGCCCTCGATCAGCTCGGCCTCGCCGACCCCCAGCTTGATCTGCTCAAGCTGATGATCGCCCGCCCCGAAGGCCTGATCCTCGTCACCGGCCCCACCGGCAGCGGCAAAACCACCACGCTGTATTCAATCCTCGGCCACATCAACGCCGAAGGCATCAACATCATGACGCTGGAGGATCCGGTCGAGTACCCAATGCCGATGATCCGGCAAACGGCCGTTTCGGATTCCGCCCGCCTCGATTTCGCCAACGGTGTGCGCGCCATGCTGCGGCAGGATCCGGACGTCATCCTGGTCGGTGAAATCCGCGATGCCGACACCGCCCGCATGGCCCTGCAGGCCGCCATGACCGGGCACCAGGTCTTCTCCACACTGCACACCAACTCGGCCATCGGCGCCATTCCGCGCCTGCTCGACATCGGCATTCTTCCCGACATCCTCGCCGGCAACATCATCGGCATCGTCGCCCAGCGCCTCGTCCGCCGGCTCTGCCCGGCCTGCCGCGAAGCCCATCCCGCACGGGATTACGAACTGCGCCTGCTGGCCCTGCCCGACACGACCGAACGCCCGCTGCTGCATCAGCCCAAGGGCTGCCCGCGTTGCGACTTCCAGGGCTACCGCGGACGCCTCGCCATCATGGAACTGCTTCGCATCGACCCCGATCTCGACGAACACATCGCCCGCCGCAGCACCGCCCGCGAGATCCGCCAGGCCGCAATCCAGAAAGGTTTCCGCCCCCTCGCCGACGACGGCACCCGCCGCGTCCTCGAAGGCGAAACCTCCCTCGAAGAACTCTGCCGGGTGGTCAACCTCACCGACCGCATGTTTCCATGACCCCCTTCGCCTACCGGGCAGTCGACCCGCGCGGGCGAATCGTGCGCGGCCGGCTCGACGCCAGCAACCTCGCAGAGCTCGAACTGCGCCTCTCCCGCCTGGATCTCGAACTCATCCACGGCAAACCAGCCCCCCGGCGGTACGCCCCGTGGCAACGGCAACTACCGCGGCGCGAGCTGATCAACTTCTGCTTTCACCTCGAACAATTCCTGCAGGCCGGCGTGCCCATCATCGAAAGCCTCGCCGACCTGCGCGACACCATCGAACACCCGCACTTCCGCGAAATCGTCACCACCCTTGTCGGCGCCATTGAAGGCGGCGAAACACTATCCCAGGCCCTGGAGCGCCACCCCCAGGTTTTCGACAACGTCTTCTGCAGCCTCATCCGCGCCGGCGAACGGGCCGGCGAACTCCCCACCGTGCTGCGCGCCATCTCAAGCGCCCTCAAGCGCGACGACGAACTCGCCGCCTTCACCCGCCGCATCGCCATCTACCCGGCCATCGTCGCCCTCGTCATCCTCGCCGCCATCGGCGTCGCGCTGATCCACGTGGTTCCCGAACTCGCCCGCCTGTTCCACAGCGCCGGCCAGCCGCTACCGCTGCAAACCCGCCTGCTGATCGGCCTGTCCGGCTTCGTGCGCAGCTACGGCTGGCTGCTGCTCGGCGCTGCCGGCCTCGGCTTCATCGCCTTCCGCCACGCCCTGGCCAGCCGGCCGGCTTTCCGGCTCTGGTTCGACGGCACGCTGCTGCGCCTGCCGCTTCTCGGTGACGTGCGCAAGAAGCTCATCCTCGCCCGCTTCACCGGCCTCTTCGCACTGATGTACAGCTCCGGCATCACCATCGTCGACGCGCTGAACGTCGCCGAAGACGTGGTCGGCAACGCCGCCCTCAAAGAAGGCCTCACCCGCGTCGGCCACGGCATCGAGCGCGGCCTCAAGCTCTCCGAAGCCTTCGGCGCCGTCAACCTCTTCCCGCCACTGGTCACCCGCATGCTGCGCGTCGGCGAAAGCACCGGCGCCCTCGACGCATCCCTCGCCAACGTCAGCTACTTCTATGAGCGTGACGTGCGCGAAGCCATCGAACGCCTTCAGGCCGGCATCGAACCCGCCCTCACCGTCATCCTCGGCATGCTGCTGCTCGCCGTGATGAGCGCAGTCATGCTGCCGATCTACGACATCGTCACGCGGATGAAAATCTGATCATGGCCGAGCGACATCTTCTTTATCTCACCCACGCCGGCCTCCAGGCCTGGAGCTGGAACAAAGGGGCACTGAAAGAAATCGCCCGTTTTGCCAGCGACGACGACGGCATCAAAGCCTTTTCGGCTCACCTCACCCGCCACCCGCAGGCGCGTTGCACCCTGGTTGCCGACCTCCCCGACGAAGCCTTCCACCTCGAAACCCTGCCCTTTCTGCGCGGTCGTGACCGCAGCCAGCTGATCGCCCGCCGCCAGGCCCAGCTCCATCTCGACACACCCTACGTCGCCCAAACCTCCCTCGGCCGCGAAGCCGACGGCAGCCGCAACGAACGCCTGCTGTTCGCCGCCCTCACCCGCCCGGCCACACTGCGCCCCTGGCTTGCCGAACTCGGACGCGCCGAAACCGTGCTGACCGGCGTACACAGCGTCGCGCTGCTCGGCACGGCCCTCCTGCGGCAGGCAAGGCCCGCTCCCCCCAGGGCACTGCTGGTCCACGCCAGCCCCGCCGGGCTGCGCATTTCGTGTTTCGAGCACGGCCTGCTGCGTTTCAGCCGCCTCGTTCCCGGCCTCGGCCCGTCCACTACCGGCCTCTGGCAAACCTGTCGCGACGAAGTCCAGCGCACCGCCCAATACCTGCTCGGCCAGCGCGCCCTCGACCGCGGCACCGCAACCCCCGTTCTGGTCCTCGCCCATCCCGACCAGCACGCCGCCATCCACATGGCCTGCCCCGACTCACCGGATCTCAGTTTCACCCCGCTCAACCTGCCCGAACTCGCAGCCCGCTGCGGCCTGCAAACCCCACCGGACAATTCCGACTGTCTCTCGCTGCTCCTCCACCTCGCGGCCCGAACACCCCGCCAGCCCCAGCTCGCGCCGGGCGGCGAACTCCTGCAGCAACGCCTCACCCGCGTCGGCACCGCAATCGGCATCGCCGCCGCCTCCCTGCTGTCGGCCAGCCTCGTTGTAGCCACCAAAAACCTCATCGACACCCGCCAGCTGCACGACCAGGCCGCCGCAGCCCACACCGAACGCGTTGCCGAAACCCGCCGCAACGCCATCCTGGCCGCCACCACGCCACCACTCCCCATACCGCGCCCGCTCCTCCAGGCCAGCCTCGCCCAGCTCGCCGCCCTGCAAGGCTTCAGCGCCGGCCCATCCGGCCTCTTCACTCGGCTGTCCACCATCCTCGACAGCCACCCGGATATCGAACTGCAGCAACTCGACTGGACCGCCACCCCCGCCGACTCGCCGGTCCAGCGCGTCAACCTCGAAGCCAGCCTGCCCACCACATCCGCCCCCGACACCCGGGCCATCCTCACCCGCCGCTTTATCGACGCCCTCCACACGCTGCCTGACAGCACCTTAGACATTGAGCAGCAGCCCAGCGCCGCGGACGACCGGCACCCCCTGCGCCCAACGGACCCGGCCGCCCTCACCGACCTGCCTCGCCTTGGCATCCGCATCACGCTGCAGCCATACCACCCATGAAACTGCCGCTACCCGATCCCCGCCGCCAGCAAGGCCCGCTGGTCGCCGTTGCCCTTGCCGTCGTCGCCAGCGCCAGCCTCCTTGCCTGGACAAATACACAACGGAACACCGCCGAAGCCCTCCTGCGCGAGGAAAATGCACGGCTCGCCGAAGCCCGCGCGCAGCACGCCGAAACCCGCCGGACGGACACCGAGACCCGCACCGCCCTGCGCCAACTAAGCGCGCTGCAAACCGCCGGACTCCTTACCCCGGCCGATCGGCAAGGCTGGCAAACCCACCTCCAGAAACTTCGCCAAGAATTCACACTCGACCGGCTGGACTGGGAAATCAGTCCACTGAAACCCTTCGCCCCCGACGATCCGGCCCCCCTGGCAAAACCGACAGCCCTTGTGGCCAGCACCCTGCACCTGCACGGCAAGATCGCCCACGAAGAGCAGTTGCTGCGCCTCATCCAGCGCCCGCCGGCAAACCGGGCCGGCCTCTTCGTACCACGGCACTGCCGACTGACCCGCAGCGCACCGGACGAAGCCGGAGCCCAAGCCCCCGCGCTCTCGATCGACTGCGAAATCGACTGGATCAGCCTGCGCCTGCCCAACTAGGTTCTGTGGACACACCGGACCGCGCTGGTCAAAATCCCCGCATTACGCCCAACAAGGACAAGCCATGACGCCCAAGAAAATCCTGCTCGTGGCCCATGACGTCACCCTGGCCCACCTCGGTCGTCCTCTCCGGCTGGCCACCTGTCTTCACCAGGCCGGGCACGACGTGACTCTCGCCGCCTCGGCAGAGTCCACCCGCTTCCTGAAAAATTTTCCCGGTCGCACGCACCTGCTCGAACCGACCGGCAAGGCCAGGTTCATCGACAACCTCGCCAAGGGCCGGCCCGTCTTCGATTTCGAAACGCTCAGGCGCTTCGCCGAAGAAGATGAAGCGCTCCTCACCACCTACCGGCCGGATATCGTCATTGGCGACTTCCGCATCTCGCTCTCCGCCTCCGCCCGCCGCCTGCGAGTCCCCTACGCCACCATCACCAACGCCTACTGGAGTCCGGCTTTCGCGCCACACTTCGTCGTGCCCGACCTCCCGATGGTCAAATACCTCGGCGTCGGCATCTCCCAGCACCTCTTCGACCTCGCCCGCCCCGTCGCCTTCGCCTACCACTGCCGCCCCATGAACGCCCTGCGGCGCCACTACGGGCTGCCCTCCCTCGGCCACGACCTGCGCCGTGTTTACACTGACGCCGACCTGGTCCTGTTCAGCGACGTTCCCGAACTCTACGGCGCCACTGCAAGCGCGCCGGACAACAGGCTGTTCCTCGGCCCGATCCAGTGGTCGCCCGATGTCCCACTGCCCGACTGGTGGAGCAGGCTCGATCCCGACACCCCCACCATCTACGTCACGCTCGGCAGTTCAGGAGACGGCA
>Ga0209480_10000790_pt1 | contig 24491 bp, 24 predicted proteins | sample JI61114C2DNA_FD_187501 | JGI IMG/M metagenome (GOLD analysis project Ga0209480, IMG submission 187501) | Wastewater effluent complex algal communities from Wisconsin, to seasonally profile nutrient transformation and Carbon sequestration -... | ecosystem: Engineered > WWTP > Effluent > Algae... | reverse complement strand
ATTGCGATCATTGAATGCACAAATCGAATATGTACTGCGCGACGCACTTCGAAAAAATGGCCGACTCAAGACAGATGAAAAACAGGATCCTGAGGAATAACGGCAATCGCTGCTTTACGGTTTTTTTTCACCCAATAAATCGAGGACGATGAAGATGACATATGACCGCTGGGCATATCAGGTAGTGGAGCTGGGCAACACGTTCATGGGTCCGCCCAAGGCGGAAGTGATCCAGGAGAAACTCAACCAGATGGGACTGGCAGGCTGGGAACTCGTCAGCATTGTCCAGGCCTTCAAAGTCACCCTGTTTTTCAAACGACCGCTGTGAATGGGTTAAGCTTCGGGCATGAAACGCAAACGGCTTACATTGATAAACGGCACCGAGATTGAAGCAGTACCGGCGAATCTCGCAAAAGGGCGTGGCAATGAAGCACGCCGCCTGCTGGCAACCCATGACTACCTGCTTCGCCGCAAGGCAGATGGACGCTTTATCGCGGTATCGACCGACACCCGTTTCCGCCTATTGCTGAGAGACGGCAAAACACGTCACCAATGCGAATCCTTTCTGGGCAGCAATGATTTTTCGGAATCCCGGAACATCAAGCAGGTGCAAGCCATGCTCGATTTTTTGGGCATCAGCCAACACTATGGCGATGAACACGATCTGGTCTTGATGCCCGAGCCCGCGACACTTTCTTTCGCAGGCCATGATCGCTACCAACGTCCATTATGGATGCACGACGAGGCCGGTCAGGCATGGCGAACAATGCAAAGCGCAGCCTTGCAAGATGGCATCAGGCTTGAAGCCATTTCGGGATACCGCGGGCACGCTTATCAATTTGGTATTTTCAAACGGAAAATGGCCCGTGGCCAAAGTGTTCAGGAAATTCTGAGAGTCAATGCAGCGCCTGGATACTCGGAACATCATAGCGGCCGCGCCATCGATATCGGAACACCGAATGAACCGCCGGCCGAAGAAAGCTTTGAAAATACCTCAGCATTTGCCTGGTTGATGGAGCATGCACTGGATTTCGGATTTCGCCTGAGTTACCCGCGCGATAACCGGCACGATATCAACTACGAGCCCTGGCACTGGTACTTTGCCCGATAGTGGCTCGAGTCACGGCAGGATTGCGTAACCTAGACCGAAAATTCAATCCTGCGAACGTTTCACTTTCGGTTTTTCTTCCGCCGCAAAATCGGCAATCCGCCAACAATACATTGCCGCCAAGGTCCGATATGGCGCCCATTTCTCGCCACGCAAAATCAACTCTTTCGGTGTTGGCATCGCATCGAGCTTGTCGATTTTCTGGGCCCCTTTTCGCACGCCAAGATCATCGACCGGCAATACATCGGGCCGGCCCAATCGAAACATCAGCATCATCTCGACCGTCCAACGACCGATGCCGCGCACGGCTACCAGTTTTTCGATAATTTCCTCGTTGGCCAGCGAAGCAAATCTGGCGGCACTGGGTATTTCGCCACGCTCTGATCGCGCCGCCAGATCACGCAGGGCGAGCGTCTTGTTGCCGGAAACTCCGCAGGCACGCAGATGCTCATCCTGGACTTTCGCCAGCGATCTGGCGGTAATTTTTTTCGAGCCGATGGCTTTCTCGACTCTTCCAACTATCGTCGCGGCGGCCTTGCCGGACAATTGCTGATAAAGAATCGAACGCGCCAATGAATCCACCGTATCGAAATTCCTGTGCCAGCCATCCACTTCCAGCATGCCGATTTTCTCGATCCAGCGACCCAGCTTTTTATCCCGCTTCGACAGATGAGTCACCGCAGCATGTATATCAAAACCGCGCTCATGCTTTGCCATCATGCATCCCCGTCTCTGAAAAAATTAAGCGCCGTCCAGCACCACGCCAGAATCAGGGCCATCCCCCCCATCGGTGCCAATGCGGTACTCGTATGCCAAATCGCGGCCAGGGCCAAACTTCCACTGAACAGGATTAGTCCGCACAACATCAAGCTGCAGGCAAGCAAATGGGATCTTGAAGCCGACCGGCGAACCAGCACGATCAGGGACAAGCCGTGTGCAAACGCGAAATAACTCGCCATCAGCATTCGCTGTTGCGAATCCCCTTCCAGACCATGGCTGGCATAGGCCGACAGCGCGACCGAGAGAGCGCATACCAGAGCGGAAATTGCGGAATAAAAGCGTTGCCAGCCGGTCTTCATCGAAGGTGATTCCTGCTCAAGAATTGGCAATTGCGCGCCTGCGCAACAAAAGGCGAAACCCGAGTGCGAAGGAAAACAGGACGACGATTCCCGGCACCAGAAAAATATTAATCAGCTTCAGGCGACTGATTAAATTCTCAATGTCGGTATTCAATTGCCGCTGCACTTGTCGCAGCTCGCTGCGTATCGCTATTTTTTGTTTTTGATAGCGGGCAATCTCGTTTTTCTCCAATGCGTTCACACTGCCCGCTCCCGCCTGGTTTCTGGCCTGCAGTTGCAACAATTTCTGGTTTAACGCCTCCAGATCTGATTGCAACTGGTTTTGCTTGTCGTGATAGCGCAACTCGGCGCTGCGCTGGATTTTTTCGATTCTGGCGAACGGCCTGGACGATACCGTCCGGGTACGCAGCGATATCAGGTTGGGATCACCTGCAAGATTGTCCACCAGGTTGATCGCGAAGTCGCCATTATTGGCGATATCGTCGAACACCTGGGATCCGAAAATATTCTGTTCAATGACCCACATCCGGTCTGCCAGTAAATCGGTATCGGTAACGATGATGATCTGGGCAGGTTTTTGACTGGTCATGACCTGGTTCGCCGCTGACTTCTCGGCGAACGCCGATTTCAGTTTGCCGGAAAAGCGGGCAGCGAGAACAAATGCCTCACCGCTTGGCTTGAAATTCCTGCGCAAGGACTCGGGCGCGTTTGCAGCCGACTTCACTGTTTGCGAATCGACCAATTGCGAACTCGTGGAGCTTTGGACAAGAGCTTCGAGTTTCAAAGGCGATTGTTCGGTGGCACTGATCGAACCGGCACTGGAAAAGTTCAGCTTCTCCAAATCGGCTGTGACAACATCTTTTTGGTTCAGATAATCTTTCGACAAACCCAGCACTTCCAGATGGTACTGGGGCACCTCGTTCACCGCTCCCACTTGCAAGGCATTTTGACTGTCGAGCACCACCATGCGCGGGTCATATTCCAAGCCCCAGGCCTTGAACAAGGGCCCAAGATCGGAGGCGCTGGATGCAGCCCCGCTGTCGGGCAGATAGGCATTCGCGGAATCGGATTCGGCATTCGGATCGATGAAAACCAGCAAATGCCCGCCGCGGAGCACGTATTGATCGATCGCATACAAGGTTGGTTCGGGAATCGCCTTCGGATGAACCAGCATGAGGACATCCACATCCTCATCGATCACGGAAACATCCGGTTGCAATCGGCGCACCTCGTAGCTCTCCGAGAGTTTTCTGTCGAAAACCCAGCCGAGGCTGGGCTGTCCCGTCAATGCATTGACGCTCGGGCCGGTCAGCAAGCTGCTTATCACGCCCAGCACGGGCTGTTTGGCAAGATTCAGGCTCCCGATCATTTTTGCCAGATCATATTCAAGAGATGCTTCCTTGTTCGGATCGATGAATGGCATCAGAAGTGTCTTCTGTTTGCCATTGCTGCCCACCAGACCGAAATAAAAGCTTTCTCCGGAATTCCCCACCGGCACGCTTTGCAAACCGCTGGCAGCCGCCTCGTCTTCAGCTTCCGAAAAGGGTTCCGGATCAATCTGCCGGAAAATGATTTTTCCTTTTGATTTTTCGGCAATGCTTTGCAGCAACTCGCTGACACGCTGCGAATAGACCCTGAACTGTGGAAGATCCCTCGCTGCCGTTTCCGAGTAATACAATTTCAGTGTAATCGGCTTGTCTATTTTTTCTATGATCTTCAGGGTGCCGCCGGACAGGGTATGAATCTGTTTGTCCGTCAGATCGAAGGCGACTCCCCTGAACAATTGCGAGCTCGCAAACAAAAGCAGCAGCGTGCCGATCGCCAGCAATGGCAATGCAAGATAGTTGGCATAGGGCTGTCTGGATAAATTCACTATCAGCCCGCCCTTTTCAAATGGATAATTTGCACCGTGGCCAATAGCCAGGCGAGAGCGGTAATCACAAAGAAGGCAAGGTCCCTCACCTCGAGGATACCCCTCGTGATCGAACTGTAATGCGTCAGATAACTCATGCCTGACATGGCGTCGACGACTGGCTGGCTGAATATCGATTGCATGGCAGAAAGCACGATCGAATATCCCGCCAGCAAAGTCAGCAGACAGGCGGATAAAGTCAGGATAAATGCCATGACCTGGCTACTCGTGGTCGCCGATATTGCGCTTCCGATTGCAAGAAAGCCGCCGGCAAGCAACCAGCTGCCGATATAACTCGCAAGAATGACGCCGTTATCGGGATCCCCCAGCCAGGCAACGGTGACCCACATCGGGAAAGTGAGCAATAAGGCAATACCGACCAGTGTCCAGGCTGCAAGGAATTTTCCCAATACCGCCTGACCCACCGTCAATGGAAGCGTTAACAGAAGTTCGATGCTCCCGCTTTTTCTTTCTTCGGCCCAGAGGCGCATTGCCAATGCCGGTACAAGCAGCAAATACATCCAGGGGTGGAACAGGAAAAAAGCTTGCAGATCCGCCTGCCCGGTCTGGAAAAAATTCCCGAGATAAAACGTGAATGCGGAAACCATCACCAGGAAAATGACCACGAAAACCGCCGCCAGCGGCGTCGAAAAATAGCTGCGCAACTCGCGGCGATAAACCGTCATGATCGCACTCATGCTTTTATCTCCGGCATAGTGATGCTTCGGAAAACCTCGTCAAGGCGGCCGCGCTCGATACGCAAATCGGTAAATGCCACATGGCGATGACGCAAGCGTTCGGCAATGGCCTCGTCCGACCGCGACTTGGTCTTGGTGAAAACATACAGTCGACCATCGATCGCATTTTGTTCGAAACCGGTGACGCCCGGCATTCCGTCCAATGCAGCTCGTGCAGCAATGCTATCGGTGACGTGGATGGAAACGGCCCGATCGTATCGCGATCGGGCCAGCAATTCGGCCGGCGTGGAATCGGCCAGAATTTTTCCCCGGGCGATGATAATGACCCTCGTGCACAAGGCTTCCACTTCTTCGAGAATATGGGTGGATAGCAAAATGGTCCGTTCTTTCGCCAGTTCGCGAATCAGTATTCTGACTTCATGTTTCTGGTTCGGATCCAGGCCATCGGTAGGTTCGTCCAGTATCAGGGCAGATGGCTCGTGCAAAATTGCCGCCGCCAGACCCACGCGGCGCTTGTAACCTTTAGAAAGGGTTTCGATGGTCTGACCGGCAACTTCCCGCAAGCTCAGTCGATCAAGCGTGATGTTGATGCGGCCAGTCCGCTCCGTTCTACTCATGCCGCGCGCACTTGCCACGAAACGCAAAAATTGTTCGGTGCTTAATTCGCCGTACAGTGGCGCGCCTTCCGGAAGATAGCCGAGACGTGCTTTCGCAGCGATCGAATCACTGACGATGTCGTGACCGTAGATGGTTGCGCTGCCGGAGCTCGGCAACAGGAACCCCGAAATCATGCGCATGGTGCTGGATTTTCCCGCACCGTTTGGGCCAAGGAAACCTAACACTTCGCCGGGTTGAGCCTTGAAACTGACAGCATCGACAGCGAGCAAGGGCCCGTAGCGTTTGCTTAGATTATTGGCTTCGATCATTGAATTAGTCTCTGTGCTAGACCGCGCAAGGTCAAGAAACAATGATGAAAAAAAAGCGGGCGCTAGGCCCGCTTTTTCAGGAACATTTACTTGACGGGCCAGTACACTTTGAACTTTGAATCGATTTCGTTCTGCTTGTCGACAGTACCGAGATATTCATCAAATGCACGATCGGTCGGTGTGTATCCGTTTGCAACGGCATATGCACGTACCATGTCGCGCACCATGACCAGGCTTTGAGCCGAGCCGGTGTAGTCGGTGGTGACGGCCTTGATGGCGGGATAGAAATCCGCTTTCACTGGACCTTCAACGCGAATATCCAGTTTCTCCGTCGCGGCAACAACTGGAGCAGGAGCCGCTTCAGCCGGGGCTTCACCTTCGGTAGCGGCGGGTGTTGCAGCACTGGCGGAACCCGCTTTGCGCACGGGAACCACGATATCGAATGCATAGGCCGAAGAAGAATATTCGGTCGTGACGATACGCATCGGGCCGGCTGACACCAGACCATTGGCATCCATCACCTTCTTGACCCAACCCATTTGATTGGTCATTGCCACCACGACTTCGTTGTTGGCACGCTTGGCTTCCGTCGGAACGACCAACACGTTCTGGGCAGGAACTTCGACCAGGTTGAAGGGTTCGGTATGCGTGGAATAATCATATTTTGGAATGCTGACCAGCAAGGCATTGAGCTTTTGCAGGCCTGCTTTCATTTCATCGCCAACATTGCGGTTTACGTACATGCCGGCGTAACGGCCGAACAGATTCCAGCCGTAATCCACCGTATAGGTTTGCGTTACGCGGAGGTTCTTGGTGTTGACGGTTATGTTCTTGCTCTTGGCAACTACAGGTTCGATCGTGAATACCATCGTTTTATTGCTGCCGATGGAATTGGTCTGAAGCTTGTAGACCACTTTCTTGCCTGGATCCTGTTCCGCAAGGGTCCAGCTGCCTGCACCAACGACTTTTTTGCTGGAGTCGTATTTCAGGGTTGCGCCCTGGGCTTTCGGATCGGCACTGATGTCGACTTTCATTTTGTTGTCATAGCTGAGCAACGGGTTCCATTCCTTGAAATGGTGAAAACCGTTTACTACGTCATATACCGTATTGGCAGGACGATTGGTTTCAATCTCATGCCAAACCACGCGCTTAGCGGGCAGAAACAAGGCAATTACTAAAAACAGCACCACCACCATGGCGGCTGCAATTAAAAACTCAATAATTCGGGTCATTCGTGGGCTCTCCAAGCACGTCCCTGGATCAGGACATCAGCGCCCGCCAGGAACGAGGAGGATATCAGGTCACAGGCCCACTCGTCATCGGGTCTGGAAGCATTACTCTAAATTTGCTTCCTGGAGCTTGTTTATTGTGATGGCCTTGGTTTTTTATACAAGTTTGAGTTCAAAAGCTTTCAATACTGCGCGTGTCCGGTCGCGAACTCCCAGCTTCGAGAGAATATTCGAGACGTGATTTTTCACCGTACCCTCGGCAACACCGAGCGAATTGGCAACTTCCTTGTTCGAAAAACCACCCGCCATCAGCCTCAAAATCTCGGTTTCACGTTCCGTCAGCGGGTCGGGCTGCTCCAGACTGACGAAATCATTATTCATGCCTTCCAACCCGGAAAGCAGTCTTTGCGTCACAGCGGGCTGCACCAGAGAACCGCCCGTTGCGACGGCTTGAATGGCAGTCACCAGCTGGTCCAGCGAAACATCCTTGAGCAAATAGCCCTTTGCACCATATTTAATGCCGGCCAATACAAGTTGGTCGTCATCAAAGGTGGTCAGGATGATCGTGGGTGGCAAGGCATCCGCCTTGGACAAGGCCTGAAGTGCGTCCAGGCCCGACATCACCGGCATGCGCATATCCATCAAAACCACGTCGGGCTTCACCAGCGGGATCTGCTCGACGGCCTGCTTGCCATCACTGGCCTCGGCAACGACTTCGATACCGTCCGCGAGCTCCAGCAGCGAGCGTACGCCTTGTCGTACCAGGGTTTGATCATCAACCAGAAACACGCGGATCATGGGATTTCCTTTGTGGGTAGCGTTGCGGTCAAGCTTAGTCCCTGACCTGCAATATTCATAATATCGAGATGGCCGCCGAATTCGGCAAGTCGTTCGCACATGCCGCGTAAACCATTGCCCTGGGTCAGGCTGACGGCACCACGGCCATTGTCCCGGGCCGACAATTCGACGTAATTGGGCATTTTTGTCAGTCGCAGCCACAGTTCATCGGCGCCTGAATGGCGAACAGTATTGGTGATGATTTCCTGGGCACAGCGCAGCAATACATGCGCACGATCAGGATCGTCCAACTGCAGCATTTCCGGCAAATCAAGATGGATTTTGAGTGCCGTAACACCGTCCACCAGACTCAGGAATGCGGTATTGACGTCGATACCACCGTCTTCCCTCATTTCACTCACGGCTTCGCGGACATCGGTTAATAATAATTTGGCAAGCGTATGACTTTGTTTGACATGATCATGTGCCTTGCCTTCGGTGAGGTGGCCGGCGACTTCAAGATTCAAACTCAGAGCCGTCAGGTGGTGCCCGAGCAAATCATGCAGCTCGCGCGAAATGCGCAAGCGCTCGCTCATGCGCGAACTTTCCGCCAGCAATACGCGGGTCGCGCGCAGCTCGGCATTCAAGCGCCTTTGATCTTCTCTCGCCTGCGCCTGCTGCTTGGCAACGAAACCCGTGACAAAGGTGAAGCTTGAATAGCCAATATAAATGGCGGTCTGCAATACGGCTGCAATCGGCGTAAAACCCTGGCCCTTGATGAAAACCGGCACCAGTGCCATATGCTGGACTATCATCCAGATCACGCCGGCAGTCACCGGAACAAGCCAGGGGATCACGCCGGCAACGATCATCAATAAAATTGCGCCAAGCCCCGTACCGGTCAACTGGCTGACCGAAATTGCCGTAATCGTCATGACCACCAGCAAGGCAATGTCATACCAGCGCGGCTTTCTAGCGCCTAGATCATGTGTGACAAGCCAGTAGGCAAAACCAAAGGCAAAATACGCCACGGTGGAGCCCACCATATCCGGCTTGGAAAGCAGATTTTCTTCGACTTCCGCAACCGGGAAATACCAACTATTCAGGATGAGGGGTATGCCGACCACCGCCCAGGTAAATAATCCGGCGTATCGAAGCAGCTGGGTATGGTTCAGTTTATTTAACATATGAACATCATAGGCGCGAATGAGCCAAAACGGGCAGCCCGAAAGTCATGATCGCGACTTTTTGATATGGCCCTAACTCAAGTTTAACAGTTCAACAAGCATCGCGATTGCGCGCTCCACGTGCGATAATCACCACCCATTGGCGGCTCTGAGCAGCCGTTTTGGAGTTAATTAATGTCCATTATTATCCGCGACGTGCGCGAGCACGAGCTGGATTCTGTTCTAGCCATGAATAATGCAGCTGGTGTTGGCATCCTGCCGATGGATGCGGCCAAAGTGCGTTTCTTCTGGGAAAATGCCGATTATTTCCGCGTCGCTGAAGTCGATGGCCTCATTGCCGGCTTTCTGATTGCCGTCAGCCACGATGCTGCACATGACAGCAGCAATTTTCTATGGTTTCGGGAACGCTACGAGAAATTCCTTTATATCGACCGCATTGTCATCGCAAGTGCGCGGCGAAGCGTCGGTGTCGGGCGCGTTTTTTACGGCGACGTCCAGAGTTTTGCGGAAGTGCGTTATCCACATCTTGCCGCAGAAGTCTTTATCGAAAACGACAATCACCCTGCCCTGATTTTCCACGGCAGCTTCGGTTTCCGCGAAGTCGGCCAGCATGTGATGGCACCCGGTAATATTCGCGCCTGCATGCTGCTGAAAGATTTATGCAGTTACCCCTATGTGCAAACCACCTACGGCGACGCACTTCCCGGACAGCCATGGCTTGCCGCAAGGGCGCTGCCGGGCCGTACCAACACCCTCGCGACGGGAACCTGATCGGATGGCAGCACAGATTCCTACACTCACGAAAGGCGGTTGACGCATGGCCGCACAGATTCCTGATTACGAACAAGCCGGTGAATTGAAATTTGGACAGGTTGGCATTGCCAATCTGCGCATTCGCAATCTCGATGTCGAAAAACTCAAGATTGAAATGCAGGAACGTGTCGCCCGCGCACCAAAACTATTCGAACGCACTGCCGTAATTCTTGATTTTGGCGGCCTTTCGAAATGCCCCGATGCAAAGACCGTGAACGAGCTGATTGATTCACTCAAATCGGCCGGCGTTTTGCCCATTGCCATTGCCTACGGCACCAGTGCAATCGAGGAATTGTCGGTACAGGTCGGTTTGCCCTTGCTGGCGAAATTCCGTGTTTCCTATGAGAGCCAGGCCTCTGCCGATCCCGAGCCCCAGGCGAAGAAACCGGCTCGCAAGGCCGAACCGGAAATGGAACGTCCGACACCTGTTGTCGTTCCTGCCAAATCGGAACCCGGCATCATGCACACACAACCGGTTCGCTCCGGCCAGCAGATCTACGCACAGAACAAGGACATCACCGTAATGGCAACGGTCGGCGCTGGCGCCGAAGTGATCGCCGACGGTTCAATCCATATTTACGGTGCATTACGCGGCCGTGCATTGGCCGGTGCAAGCGACAACGTGAATGCACGCATTTTCTGCCGTGAATTCCACGCCGAGCTCGTAGCCATTGCCGGACATTACAAAGTACTGGAAGAAATTCCGAAAAACCTTCTGGGTAAGGCAGTACAGATTTTTTTAGAAAAAGATCAGCTCCGCATAGAGGAACTGACATGAAACATAACGGACAGAAAACGGAGAATAACATTGGCTGAAATTATCGTAGTGACCTCGGGCAAAGGTGGCGTCGGAAAGACCACCACCAGTGCAAGCCTTGCATGTGGCCTGGCAAAAGCCGGTAAAAAAACCGCGGTAATCGATTTCGATGTTGGCCTGCGGAATCTTGATTTGATCATGGGTTGCGAACGCCGCGTGGTTTACGATTTCGTGAACGTCGTGCACGGCGAGGCCAATCTCAAGCAAGCGCTTATCAAGGACAAGCGTTTTGAAAACCTGTACGTGCTTGCCGCTTCGCAAACACGCGATAAAGATGCGCTCACGAAAGAAGGCGTTGAAAAGGTCTTGAACGATATCGCAGCCGACGGCTTCGATTTCATCGTTTGCGACTCCCCTGCCGGCATTGAAAAAGGTGCCTTCCTCGCGATGTATTTCGCAGACCGTGCTGTCGTCGTGGTTAATCCCGAAGTTTCATCGGTTCGCGACTCGGACCGCATCCTCGGCTTGCTCGCATCGAAAACGCGGAAAGCAGAAAACGGCGAACGCGTGAAAGAACATTTGCTACTGACACGCTACTCGCCGGAACGCGTCGAGAAAGGCGATATGCTTTCGATCGACGACGTACAGGAAATTCTCGGCTTGAACGTCATCGGCGTCATTCCCGAGTCGCCTGAAGTGCTGCAAAGTTCCAACTCCGGCGTACCGGTCATTCTCGACGAAACATCGAATGCCGGCATGGCCTATGTTGATGCGGTTGCGCGGATTCTTGGCGAAGACAAACCCCTTCGTTTTACCACTGTCGAGAAGAAAGGCTTCTTCTCGAAAATGTTTAGGAGCTAAGCGATGGGAATTTTCGATTTTCTCACCCAGCGCAACAAGAACACCGCCAATGTCGCAAAGAGCCGGCTGCGAATCCTGATCGAACAGGAACGCGGACTGCGCGACGCACCGGATTACCTGCCATTGCTGCAACGCGAGCTGCTGGAAGTCATTCGCAAATACATCAATGTCGATGTGGATGCGGTAAAAGTCGACCTGCACAAGGACGGCGATCATAATCTTCTGGACATCTCCGTCGCATTGCCGGAAAAAGAAGCCTAAACGCTTACCCTATTCCGCCCCGATTCGATGACGGGCGGAAACGCATCATCACTTGCCAGAAAATCGTCTATCAGAACGTGCTGACTCTTTCAGACATTGGTTTTGAAGCACCCCGCACGCTGCTTGCCCGCTATCGACTGGATCTGGTCGAAGTGGAAAACGGACAGCCCATTCCCGGCAGTTTCTGGGGCGACTGCGAAGCCGGCATCATTGGTCTTGTCGTCTATGCACGTCCTGACACCCCGGTCCATTCCCTGCTGCATGAAGCAGGACACCTGATTGTTCTTCCCGAAGAAAAACGGGCACAAGTTCATACCGATGCCACCGACTCGGTTGCCGAAGAAGATGCGGTTTGCGTGCTTCAGGCAATCCTTGGCGATGCGTTGCCCGGTGTCGGCAGGGAACGCATCTGGGCCGATATGGATGAATGGGGTTACACATTCCGGCTTGGGTCGGCCAAAGCCTATTTTCAAAATGATGCCGGCGATGCCTTCGCTTTTCTAAAACTGCGCAGACTGATAAACGACCGTTTGCAATTGCTCTAGGCACACTTGCGCCCCGGCCCGGACACGACTAGCCTTGCGGTTCACCAACCCCTCTGTTCTGGAGATTCTCGTGAACCATAAACGCGCCCTTCTTGCGCTCAGCATTTCCGCAGCCGTGCTGAGTTTCAGCGCCTGCAAGACACAAACCAGTCCGACCGCCAGCTCCGATCATGCCAATGAAACTGCCGACGAATTCGTCGCACGCATCAATGCCGAAATGCGTAATGATTATATTGAAGCTTCCGCGGCGCAGTGGTTGTCGGAAACCAATATCACCGACGATTCGCAGCTATTGGCATCGAAAGCAAACGAACGTAACCTGACAAAACTCGGGCAATACGCCGAAGAAGCAAAACGTTTCGACGGACAAAAACTGTCCCCGGAAACCGCCCGCGCCCTGCAATTATTGAAACTCGGCATTACCGTTCCGCCACCCAAAGATCCAAAACTCCTGGCCGAACTGACCGAAGTCGGCACCAAGCTCAATGGCGAATATGGCGAAGGCAAATATTGCAAGGATCCGAAAAACTCCTCTTCCTGCAAGGACATCGGACAGATCGAGGACATTCTTGCGAACAGCAACAGTAGTTATGAAGACCAGCTCGATGCCTGGCAGGGCTGGCATACGATTTCGGTAAAAATGCGTCCGCAATACCAGCGTTTCGTCGAGTTGAACAATATCGGCGCCAAAGATCAGGGCTTCGCCAATACCGGCGAACTGTGGCGCAGTGGCTATGACATGAAACCGGCCGAATTCCAGGCGGAAACCGACCGTCTTTGGGGCCAGGTCAAACCGCTCTACGACCAACTGCAGTGCTACACGAAAAACAAACTGGTTGAAAAATACGGCGCAGACAAGGGACAGGTCAACGGCATGATTCCCGCCCACCTGACCGGCAATCTCTGGCAACAGGATTGGGGCAATTTGTGGCCTTTGTTGCAGCCTTACAGCAACGTGCCGAAATTGGATATTACTGCGGCCCTGCAAAAGCAGCGCAACGAAAAATACGTCGGCCTGGTTGGTGAGTTTGTGAAGGCAAACAGTCGCCAACCAAGCGCAGAGGAAGGTGTTGAAATCGGCCGCGCTGCCGACTTGGCGCAGGCAAAGGCGATGGTCGCCGAAGCCGAAGGTTTTTACGTAAGCCTGGGCATGCCCAAGCTGCCGGAATCGTTCTGGGAAAAAACGCAATTCGTGCAACCGCGTGATCGCGATGTCGTGTGCCACGCCAGTGCCTGGCCAATGACGATGGACGGCGAAGTGCGCATCAAAATGTGCATCAAGCCGGATGAAGATTCCTACACCACGATTTACCATGAGCTCGGTCATATCTATTACTACCTCGCCTATCAAAAATCGCCTGCGTTGTTCCAGAACGGCGCGAATGACGGTTTCCATGAAGCCATCGGCGACACCATCGTGCTGTCGATGACCCCCGAGTACCTCAATTCCAAAGGCCTCGTCGACAAGCCCACCGTGAGCCAGGAAGCCACCATCAATGCGCAAATGCGGATGGCATTGGCCAAGGTCTCCTTCCTGCCATTCGGCCTGATGATCGATCGCTGGCGCTGGGGAGTATTCGATGGTTCGATCAAACCGGAAAACTACAACAAAGCCTGGTGGGACCTGAAAGCGAAATACCAGGGAGTCGCACCTGCGACTCCGCGCGGTGAAGAATTCTTCGATGCCGGTGCGAAATACCATGTGCCGGGCAATACGCCGTACACGCGTTATTTCATGGCCGATATCCTGCAATTCCAGTTCTACAAATCACTGTGCGATGCCTCCGGCTTCAAGGGCCCCTTGTATCAATGCAGCTTCGCCAACAACCAGGAAGCCGGCAAGCGCTACTGGAACATGCTCGGCAAAGGCGCCAGCCAGCCATGGCAATTGACGATGAAGGAACTGACCGGCGGCGAAAAAATGGATGCCAGCGCGGTACTGGAATACTTCGCGCCACTGAACACCTGGCTGCAAGAACAAAACAAGGGCAAGGAATGCGGCTGGAAATAAGCACCACTTCATGAACAGCACACAAAAAACGGTCAGGATTTCCTGGCCGTTTTTTTCTGGAGTTCATCGAACATGCCAACCATCATTTCCCATATCGCCGTTCCGCTTGCGCTTGGCTTCGGCCTTGGCAAACGGAAAATATCCGAACACCTGCTTTGTGCAGGTGTATTGGCTTCCGTTCTCCCCGACGCCGACGTGATCGGTTTCAAATTCGATGTTCAATATGCGTCCCAATTCGGTCATCGCGGTTTCAGCCATTCGCTCTGCTTCGCAATCGTGCTTGGCTTGATTGCCGCAATCATGCACAGGAAGCTCGATAGTTCGCGCATGGCGGCCTTTCTGTTCGTCAGCCTGTGTGCTGCCTCCCACGGCTTGCTCGATGCGCTCACCGACGGCGGCCTGGGCATCGCCCTGTTCTGGCCATTCGATAACACCCGTTATTTTTTCCCGTGGAACGGCATTGAGGTTTCGGCGATAGGCCGGGGCTTTTTCTCGATGCGCAGCCTGTCGGTATTGGCATCGGAATTCAGGTGGATCTGGTGTCCTGCGATACTGCTTTGCAGTATCTTGTACTTCTTCAATCGCGAACGGAAAACAGCAGCATGATTTCAATCCGACAAGCCGACACCGATGACCTGGATGTACTCGAAGAATTATTTTCCGGCTATCTTGCGTTCTATGAGCGAAAGCATGAAGTTGCCGCGATACGGCAATTTCTCCGCGAGCGAATCAGCAATAAACAATCCATTATTTTTATCGCAAGCACCGGGAATAAAGCCGTCGGTTTTACCCAACTCTACCCCGCTTTCGCGAGTCTCAGTCTGAAGCCAAGCTGGATATTGAACGATTTGTTTGTCGTTGCGGATGCCCGTGGCCATGGCGTTGCCGAGTCCCTGATGGCGGCAGCCAGGCAATTGGCAACGGAAACCCATGCCTGCGAAATATTCCTGCAAACCGCCCGCAGCAACCGCAAGGCACAGGCGCTTTACGAGAAGCTGCATTACCAGCGTGATGACGAGTTTCTGGTTTACACTCTCGCCATTCCAGCGCCGTGAACGCCATGCAAGATCTACTCTCAAGCAAGAACCTGCAACCCCAAAGCCTGGCATTGGCGACTGCATTGCCGGCCGTTTTCTATACCGATGCCCGCATGCCGGAGTTCGATGCAAAAGCGGTGTTCGCCCGCAGCTGGCAATGGGTTTGCCACCAATCGCAAATTGCCGATGCCGGCGACTACATCGTCACCTCGATTGCCGGTTTGCCCCTGATTATCCTGAGAGCCGTCGATGGCAGCATCAAGGCTTTTCATAATGTCTGCCGTCATCGCGCCGGACCGATTGCCACCTGCGATGCGAAACAGGCGAAAGTTTTACGCTGCAAATATCACGGTTGGACTTACGGTTTGGATGGGATCTTGCGCAGTGCGCCTGAAATGAACAATACGGAAAACTTTATCCTTTCCGATGTCAAATTGCCGGAAGCAAAAGTAAGGGTATGGCAAGGTCTGGTATTCGTCGCGACTGAAGAAGCACCGGAATTCGATAGCGTCGTAAAAGGTATCGATGAGCGCTTGGGCAAACAATCACTGACGGATTACGTGTTTCATCATCGTGTCGCCTACGATGTCAATTGCAACTGGAAAGTCTATGTCGACAATTATCTGGAAGGCTATCACGTGCCGCATATCCATCCGGGCCTAAACAGCCTATTGGACTACCGCACCTATATCACCGAAACCGCCGAATGGTATTCGTATCAATACAGTCCGCTGGAAAGTGCGGATGATCTCTACGGTTCCGGCGACGCGCTGTATTACTTCATCTACCCCAATACCATGCTGAACATCCTGCCCGGAAGACTGCAAACCAATCGCGTCATCCCCGTCGGCATTGATAAATGTCGCGTTGAGTTTGACTACTACTATCAGAAAGAAGAGGGTGAAATAGCGCAGCGCCGACGTGCGAGCGATATTGCGTTCAGCGACGAGGTACAAAAGGAAGACGTCGATATTTGCGAGTCGGTGCAAATCGGTCTGTCATCGGGATCGTATGTCGCAGGACGGCTGAATCCATTGCGCGAAAATGCCGTGCATCATTTCCACGAATTGCTGCGAAGTGCCTATTCGAAAACAAAATAGAAATGCGAGTCGTTGATCACATTTGATCTTCCGGCTCGTAGTTCTCTGCATGCGTCGACGCTTGCGGCAATTTGTCGGTATGCGCCAGGTACCAAAGCCACAAACCATAAGCCACCAGACTGAAGGCGCCAGCCGCAAGGGCGAGATGCAGTCCGTTATCGCTGAGCGCCGGCGACAATACACCGGCGATCAAGGCATTGGACAGCAGCCCGACAAAGGCCTGCATCGACGATGCGCTTCCGCGCTGGTTCGGATACATATCCAGAATCGCAATCGTCAAAATCGGGAATACCAAGGCAACACCGAACGCGCTTAATACTGTCGGTATCACGGCCCAGGGCAATGAAATATCGGTGACAAAAAAATTATAGGGGATGTTGAAGGCGGCCGATATTCCACAAAAAAGAAAACCGATATTCGCCAGTCGCACACCGGACATTTTTCCTGCCGCGCGTCCGCTGAAAAATGCACCGATAACCATGCCGGCAATCGTCGGCACGAAAAAATAGCCGAATTGTTGTTCGTTCAGCTTCAACATATCCAGCACAAAGGCCGGTGCCGAGGTAATGTAAATGAACAAGGCGCCAAAGTTCGCAGTACCGGCAAGAGCCAGCAGTCTAAAACGGCGATTGATAATGATGCTTTTGTAAACCGTGCTCAGAGCTTTGACATTCAACGGCAAGCGTTTTTCAACCGGATGACTTTCCGGCAAAACAAACGCCGTCGCCAATAACAAGATCAGACTGAAGCAAGACAAGAACCAGAAAATCGACTGCCAATTACTCCAGCCCAGAATCCAGCCACCGATAATCGGCGCAATCGCCGGAGCAACGCCGAAAATCATCGAGATATTGCTCATCAGGCGCTGGGCATCGTCACCATCCAATGCATCACGCACGATGGCGCGGCCGACAATCAAGCCGACGCCTGCCGATAAACCCTGGATAATCCTGAAGACCAGCATTTGCGTCATCGATGTGGACAGTGCGCACCCCACTGACGCCAAGGTGAAGATGGCAATACCGGCAAGAATTACCGGCTTCCGACCGAGCGCATCCGACAATGGCCCGTGAAACAAGGACATTGCGGCATATCCCAGCAAATACATGCTGATGGTTTGCTGCATCGCCACCTTGTCCACCTGCAGTGCATTTTCCATCACTGCAAACGCCGGAAAAATGGTATCGATGGAAAACGGTCCAAGCATCGCCAAAGCGCCTAGAATCAAGGCCAACCTTCTGCGCGAAATACTCAAATGCTCGATAATCATTGCTTGAGTTTACCAGCTCGTGCCCCATATCTCTAAAAACACAGACGTGCCCCGATGAGTGCAATGCCCGAAAACAATCCGGAAACCGCGTCGAACAATGCGTTCAAGGAACGCAGTGTTACGATGGTGCTTAAAAGCCTTCTACCCTTCCTAAAACCCTATTCGCTGCGAATAGGACTGGCACTGCTTTGCCTGGTTATTGCCAAGCTGGCAAACCTCAGCCTGCCGTGGGTGATGAAACACATCGTCGACAATATGAATGTCGAAAAAAACCTGCTGGCCTTGCCGGTTGCGCTCTTGCTCTCGTACGGTCTGGCCAGGATTTCGATCACGATATTCACCGAACTTCGGCAAATTGTTTTCGCGCGCGTGATGGCACGCAGTGCGCGGACCGTGATGCTGCAAGTGTTCCGCCACCTGCATAATCTTTCTTTGCGCTTCCATCTGAATCGCAAGACCGGTGGAGTTTCCCGCGATGTCGAGCGTGGTGGCAGCGCCATTTCCGACTTACTGGACTGGACGCTCTACACGATCTTCCCCACCATACTCGAAGTAGCGATGGTCACTACGGTACTGGTCATCGCCTACGATGTGGGCTTTGCTTTTATCACGTTGGGAACGCTGGTTGCCTATATCACCTGGACGATTAAAGTCACCGAATGGCGTACGCGTTTTTATCGGGCAGCGATGGAAGCCGATACGCAGGCCAGTTCCCGTGCCGTCGACTCATTGTTGAATTTCGAAACCGTCAAATATTTCAACAACGAAAAACTCGAAGCCGACCGATACGATGTCAGCCTGAAAAACATGGAAGAAGCCACCGTCAAGAGTTTGAAAACGCTTGCGGTATTGAATGTCGGCCAGAGCCTGATTATTTCGCTCGGCGTGACGGCCATGATGTGGCGGGCGGCACTGGGCGTGGTGAATGGCACGATGACCATTGGCGATCTTGTCTTGGTGAATGCTTACCTGCTGCAATTATCGGCACCGCTGAATTACTTGGGCATGATGTACCGCGAAGTAAAACAGGCACTGACCAATATCGACCGCCTGTTTGGTTTGCTCGATGAAGACCAGGAAGTAAAGGACAATCCAGGCGCACAGCCACTGGATACTCGCCAGGCAAGCGTCGAATTCGACAATGTCCGTTTCTCCTATGACCCGCGTCGCGAAATCCTGCACGGCATCAGTTTCAAGATTGCCCCCGGAAAAACATTGGCGGTTGTCGGCCATTCCGGCAGCGGCAAGTCCACGCTTTCGCGATTGCTTTATCGTTTCTACGATGTCAACGAAGGGGCAATACGGATTAATGGCAAAGACATTCGTGACCTGACCCAGGATTCGGTGCGCGCCTGCATCGGGATCGTGCCTCAGGATACCGTCTTGTTTAACGACGACATCCGCTACAACATTCGTTACGGCAAACCCAGCGCCAGCGATGAGGAAGTTGAATCGGCTGCGAAAGCGGCACAATTGCACAGGTTCATCACTCACTTGCCGGATGGTTATGAAAGTCCGGTCGGCGAGCGTGGACTGAAATTGTCCGGTGGCGAAAAACAGCGCGTGGCCATTGCCCGTGCCTTGTTGAAAAATCCGCCGATCATGATTTTCGACGAAGCCACGTCGGCCCTGGATTCCGCCAGCGAGCGTGCGATTCAAACCGAACTGGATAGAATCGCGATTGGCCGCACCACCTTGATGATTGCCCACCGTCTTTCGACCATCATGGATGCCGATGAAATTATCGTGCTCGATGCCGGAAAAATCATCGAACGCGGCACCCATTCGGATCTATTGGCGGCAAACAGTCACTACGCATCCATGTGGGCCCTGCAACAGCAGCAGGAAGAAGTCATCGTTTGATGCGGCCATTCCGTTTTTTACCGATTGCGCCAGACGGCACATATGTTTCATCCTGAAAAAAAGCCCCGCAATGCGGGGCTTTTCGTAAAACATTGATAGCGAACGATCAGTCGCCCATTTGCTTTTGCAGATGTTCCCAACGCTCTTGCGCATCCAAGGTGCGTTCGGCGGTGAGACGGGCTTCCAGGCGTTCCAGACCGATTTCTTCTCCGGTATCCACGCAATAACCGTAGGTACCGTCGTCCACGCGTTTCAAGGTACTGTCGATCTTGTTGATCAATTTGCGGTAACGATCACGGGTACGCAGTTCCAGCGAATTTTCCGTTTCGCGAGTGGCGCGTTCGGCTTCATCGCCAACATCACGCACTTCTTCTTTCAGGTTTTCGATGGTTTGCTTGGACTCTTCAATCAAATCGTTTTTCCATTGCAGCAGGCGCTGGCGGAAATATTCGATTTGCGAAGGGTTCATGTACTCTTCTTTGTGCGAAGGCTTGTAACCGGGAGGCAAGTTCACACGCTCGATGGCGGTTGCGAGCTTCATGCGCTCCTGGCGTGGCTTGGTAGGTTTTACATAGCCCGCACGCACGCCGGCATCGCGTTTTGGCACTGGTAGTGGAACAACGACGGGGGCGGCGGCTGGCGTTTTGCCTTTGCCGGACGATTTGGCAGCAGGAGCTGCCGTTTTTTCTGTTTGTTTGGCAGCTGGAATAATCACTTCAACCTTTTTAGCTTCAACTTTCTTGACCGGTGCTGGTGCGGGCTTTGCAGCCGGTTTCGCGACCACTTTCTTGGCAACCGGAGCGGGCGCAACTTTCTTCGCAGGAGCCGGTTTGGCTGCAGGCTTGGAAGCTTTGACAACGGGTTTGGCAGCCGGCTTCGACGCCTTCTTGGCGGGTTTGGCCACTACTTTTTTGGCTGGTGCTTTCTTGGGCGCCGGCTTGGCAACTTTTTTAACCGGCTTCGCAGCGGGTTTCTTGGCGGGAGCTGCTTTCTTTACCGGCTTTTTGGCAACTACCGGCTTTTTAACCGGTGGTTTAGCGGCAGGCTTTTTAGCGGGTTTGGCAGCGGATTTCGCTTTTACCGGCTTTGCAGCTGGTTTGGCGGCTTTTTTGGGGGCTGGTTTAGCAGCTTTCTTTACGATTTTTTTAGCGGCCACGGGGGCAATTCCTCTCATTCCTTGAGCCATAAAAGGCGGCGTGTTATAGCCTAGTACTCAGTTCACATCAACCTTAAACTACGCCACATGATTCTACAATTACCAAAAAGCTTCATACTGGTTCTACTTCGTGGCTATAAGTTGTTGATTAGTCCACTATTAGGCCAGCGTTGCAGGTTCTATCCTAGCTGTTCTAGCTATACCATGGAAGCGGTCGAAAAGTTCGGCGCATGGCGTGGATGCTATCTCGGTGCGCGAAGGATTTTACGCTGTCATCCCTTCCATCCCGGAGGGAATGATCCAGTCCCCGAACATTTCAATTGCAGGCACCGCCATGAGTAATTTATTGATCCAGAATGCGCGCATGGTGAACGAGGGTCGCGAATTCAACGGCGACTTGAGAATACGCGATCAGCGCATCGCGGCAATTGCGCCGCATCTTTTCCCGCGCTCGGATGAAAAAGTACTCGATATCAAAGGCCGCTGGCTATTTCCCGGCGTCATCGACGCACAAGTGCATTTTCGCGAACCCGGCTTTGAGTACAAGGGCGACTTGAGCAGTGAACCTGCAGCAGCCGTTGCAGGTGGCGTTACCAGCTATCTGGAAATGCCCAACACGAAGCCACCGGTACTCGACAACGAGGCACTCGAAGACAAATACCATCGCGCAAGCGGGCGCTCGCGTGCCAACTTCGGCTTTTATTTCGGCACCAGCAACGACAATCTCGAAGCGATCAAACGAATTGATCCGAAAACAACGCCTGGATTGAAGATTTTCATGGGCGCCTCGACCGGCAATATGCTGGTGGACGATCCCGACATTCTGAACGCCATTTTTTCGCATACGCCAGTACCCATCATCACGCATTGCGAAGATACGCCGATGATCGAGGCCGAAATGGCGAAGGCCCGCGCCATTTACGGCGACGATATCCCGGTCGACTTGCACGGTGAAATCCGTTCGCGCGAAGCCTGCATCAAGTCCACCCGACTTGCGATTTCACTCGCGAAAAAGCACAGCACGCCTTTGCATGTGTTGCATATCAGTACCGCCGAAGAACTGGAATTATTCGCACCCGGCCCCGTGACCGGCAAGCTGATTACCGCGGAAACCTGCGTGCATTTCCTGCATTTTGCACGCAACGATTATTTCCGGCTCGGCAACTTCATCAAATGCAATCCGGCGATCAAGGAAGCCAGCGACCGCGAAGCGATTTTGCGCGCCATTGCCGATGACAGGATCGATGTGCTCGCCACCGACCACGCACCGCATACCCTGGAAGAAAAACAGCTGCCTTACATCAAGGCACCTTCGGGCTTGCCCCTGGTGCAGTACTTCCTGGTCGTCGCGTTGCAAAAAGTGCGGGACGGCCATTTCAGCCTGCCGCATTTGATCCAGAAAATTTGCCACAACCCAGCCCTACGATTCGGCATCCAGGAGCGCGGATTTTTGCGCGAAGGTTTTTTTGCGGATCTGGTTATCGTCGAACCCAATGCCGGCACCGACATCACCCGCGACAAGGTCCTGAGCAAATGCGGCTGGTCGCCGTTTGAAGGCCAGCATTTCAACGCGAAAGTCGCCGCCACCTTCGTCAACGGTGAACTTGCCTACGACGGCGCCCGATTGGTCGGCGCCCCTCTGGGCCAGCGCCTGCGGTTTTCAAGATGAAGAAATTGTTTTTGCTGGCGCTTGTCGCAGGCCTGACGGCTTGTGCAGGCAACAAGGAAACCAAGCCACTCCCGCCTCCCGTATCGATTGAATTGCCAGACAATGCGATACAAGGCGGCATGGTCATGGGCCGTGTGCCGTCCGGCGCCATCGTCATGATGAATGATGAAAATCCGGCTCCCGATGCCGTCAATACCGAACTGAAAGTGGCCGACAACGGACGCATCGTCTTTGGTATCGGTCGCGACGAAACTCGGGCAAAAATTTTGGATATTCGCTTGGGCAACGGCGACACCATCCGAAAAAAAATAAACATCACGACACGTCAATTCGATATCGAAAACATCAATGGCGTGCCGGAAAATACCGTGAATCCACCGCCGGATATTGCCGCAAGAATAGAACGCGAACAGGCCGAAGTGGTTTCCGCAAGGCTTCGCAACGATAGCCGAAGGGATTTCGATACCGCTTTTATCTGGCCACTCGAAGGCCGTGTCAGCGGAGTTTACGGTAGCCAGCGAATTTACAACGGCACACCAAAGTCATGGCACTCTGGCCTCGATGTGGCCGCCGTTCAAGGCACACCAGTGAAGGCTCCTGCGGCCGGAATCATCACTTTCGCGAAGCCGGATTTATATCTTACCGGCGGCACGATACTGATTGACCACGGCATGGGCATCAGCTCGAATTTCCTGCACTTGTCGCGACTCGATGTAAAAGTCGGCGATCGCGTCGAACAAGGCCAGGTGATTGGTCTTGTCGGTGCTACCGGGCGCGCTACCGGCCCGCACATGCATTGGGGCATGAACTGGCTGAAGGTAAGGATTGATCCGCAATTGCTCGTGCCTGCAAAGCCCTGATGTTTCCGTAGGAGCGTCCTTTAGGCGCGATAGGTCTTGCGTGATTTATCGCGCCTAAAGGACGCTCCTACGGACGACTTAGGCTTTTGGCGGATTGCTCAGCAATTTCAGTACCATCAAGATCACCGCCCCCGCGCCCAGCAGCAATACCGACCATAAAAGAATGCTGCGCCAATCGGTGGGTGCCTTGCCCAGGTCTTTCATGTTGGCGATGACTTTCGTCGCTTTACCGAGACCGACCTCTTCCGGTTTCCAGTCCTGTCCGCGGTTCTGCCTGACCTGGCTGATGAGTACATCGAGTGGATACTGGTCACGCCGTGCCGTCATGCTACCTGCGGCGACAACATAAGGCCCTGCGCCATGCGTCAGCAAGAGAAAAAGTTCTGGCCGATACGAGAATTTCAATACCGGCGGTTCCTGGATATCGGTACCTGTTTCAATTCGCCAATATCGCATGCGCCCTGATTGCAGATTACTCGGATCATTGTCCAGCGAGACGCCTGCGGCTCGCAGACGGAATACCGTGAGGCTGCCTTGCGGCTGCCAGTAATCGAGCTCGTTCTGGCGTGCCGAAATGAAAAACTGTGCGATGGAATTCGTGTTTTTCAATTCGACATTCAATTGCTCGGGTGAAATGCGGGCAGGCAATTCATAGACAAACCCGCGTCCGTCTTTTTTCAGGTAACTCGCCTGCATCCATTGCAACGGCGGTGAACGGACAATGCCATAAGGTCTCTGCTTGATCTTGAAGCCCTTTATTTGCAGGCCGACCGGCGCATCAAGACTTTGCACTCGCAAATACTTCGCACTTCTCCCGGGCAATTCGATCAGCAGACGCTGCAGGCGTTGGCCATCCTGCTGCAACGAGACAATCGAAGCGGTTTGCAATGACTGCCATTGCTGCAAATCGTCACTGGCGAGAACCGTAAGTTGTGCATTGAAGTCGCCGGCATTATCGGACAATTCGACTTGCAGGGCTTCGATACCCTGATCATCGGAATCAAGATCAATGATCCAGTCGTGGGAATCGCCAACGGAAGCTTGCTGTGCGAAATTTGCGTCCAGACTCAAATCGCCTGCTGCACTGCGTTGAACATGCAACCTGAGTTGTTCCGGATTCTGACTGGCTTCCTTCGGCAAGGGAAATGCCCTTGCCTGAACCCAGCTTGCCGGCAATGGGCTGTAGGAAGCCGGCATCGGGCCAAACGGCAATGCTTCACCGGCGGCATTGAACGCAGAGAGATCGGACAAATCATTTTTTTGAATGATCCGGTAAATCTCTTCATTCAATTTGATGGCATAGGCACCCTCGCCTTGCGCATTGACCGGCCATTGCTGCGCGTAGTCCGAAGGCGTGGAAGCTGCTGCTGTC
>Ga0209480_10000787_pt1 | contig 24539 bp, 21 predicted proteins | sample JI61114C2DNA_FD_187501 | JGI IMG/M metagenome (GOLD analysis project Ga0209480, IMG submission 187501) | Wastewater effluent complex algal communities from Wisconsin, to seasonally profile nutrient transformation and Carbon sequestration -... | ecosystem: Engineered > WWTP > Effluent > Algae... | reverse complement strand
CAAACCCTCGGCACCGTCATTGGCCACGACCACCCTGTGCGAACGCTTCTCCAGCAAACGTAGCGCAAGCTCCTGATTGACCGGATTATCCTCAACCAGCAGGATATCAAGCACACTCCCTGCTGCCGTGACCTTTGAGTCAACCATGAAGGAGTCCAGCTCAAATCCAAGATCGCCCCCCCCTTGACGCGGCACTTCAGCCAAGGCCAGTGCATCCGCCAGATCTCCTGGTCCGATTGGCTTGACAAGATGCGCTGAAACTTCGAGCTGGCGCAATCGTGCGAGATCATGACGTTGATTTTCCGTCGTCAGCATCATTAGCAGCTTTTCGCGCTGCCCTGCCGCCTTCCAACCTTCAGCCAAGGCAAAGCCAACTGGCTCGTCCATACTTGCATCAGCAAAAACATAGTCATAGGCAAAGTCGACCGCACGCGTTCGCTTGATTGCCTCTATCGCCGACGCGCCATCATCAACCAAGGAAGCTTGAACCCCCAAACGCTCGAGCAGACGAAGCAGATGCTGACCGGCAGCCTGATTATCTTCAATAACCAGCGCCCGACGTCCAGCAAAAGCCCGCACAACCTGAGCCGGCGCAGAGTCGAGTTGACCACCAAGACGCGCCGTAAAATAGAAGACCGATCCCTTGCCTTCAGCACTATCGAGCCAGATTCTGCCATCCATCAACTGGACAAGCCGGGCACAGATCGCCAGCCCGAGTCCGGTTCCGCCAAAGCGGCGCGTGGTCGATACATCTGCTTGCGAGAAGGCTTCAAAAATCGCTTGTTGCTTGTCCACTGGAATACCGATCCCGGTATCGCGGACAGCAAATTTCAGATACAGGGAGTCACTAGTTGTCTTGTCAACAGTCACTTCGAGAACGACACCTCCCTGCTCGGTGAACTTGATCGCATTGCCGATCAGATTCATGACCACTTGGCGCAAGCGGGTGGGATCGCCAATAACACGCTGCGGGACATCTGGTCGCACATCAATGACCAGTTCCAGACCTTTTTTATGTGCCCCGACAGCCAGCACTCTGGCGGCTTCAAGCAAGGTATCGAACAAAGCAAAAGAAACCGATTCGAACTGCATCTTGCCGGCTTCAATTTTTGAAAAGTCCAGAATGTCGTTGACGATGGTCAGCAGAGACTCTGCCGAGGATTTCACGGTCCGCAGGTAATGGCGTTGCTCGGCATCAAGTTGCGTATCAAGCGCCAACTCAGTCATGCCGATGATGCCATTCATCGGCGTTCTGATTTCATGACTCATATTGGCCAGAAAAGCGCCGCGCGCGCGATTTGCCGCCTCCGCTGCCTCTTTGGCCTCGATCAGCGCACCTTCATCAACCTTGACGTCACTGATATCCCGATGCAAAACCAGCATTCTAATCGGCTCACCACTTGCATCACGCGCGGTCACCACACCGCGTATCATCAGCCAGCGCCATTGATTATCGCGCGTCCGCATCCGGCACTCGGCCTGGAAAAAGCGCTCCTTGCTTTGTGCATGAGCTGCAATACGCGCCTGAATTTCTCGCAAATCGTCCGGATGGAGAAGCTTTTGCCACTGGGTAATACTGTTATCGAAATCAGTCGGGTCATAGCCGAGCAATTTTTTCCATTGGCGACCGGATTCAATTTGCCCCCGCGCCAGATTCCAGTCGGAATAGGCGTCACCCGTCAATACGCTCTGCCAGTGCTGAATTCCGGCATAGGAGCCATAGGTGGCATCGACCGTCTCGATCAATCGCTCAAGCCCAGCGACCAAGTCTGACGCACCACCTGCACGCGCCGCATCAAGCAACGCCCTGAACGGCAACTCACCCTCGCCCGCGAAGATATCCTTGAGTTGCCTAAGCAGGAGCTGTGATTTCATCGAGCGTTAGCGCAACCCTAAAACGTCTTGCATATCGAATAAACCGTTCTTGTGCCCAGCCAGAAAACGTGCGGCACGCATGCTGCCCTGCGCATACGGCATGCGACTACTGGCCTTGTGCGTAATTTCGACGCGCTCGCCCAGGCCACAGAACATTACCGTATGGTCACCTACGATATCTCCCCCACGTACGGTGGCGAAACCTATGGTTGACGGATCGCGCTCGCCGGTAACACCTTCACGGCCAAAAACCGCACATTCACCCAGATCACGCCCGAGCGCACCAGCAACCACCTCGCCCATCCGCAATGCGGTACCGGATGGGGCATCTATTTTCAAACGGTGATGGGCTTCAACAATCTCGATGTCGTACCCCTGATTGAGAATCCGTGCAGCAGTGTCAAGCAGCTTGAAAACCAGATTGACGCCAACCGCCATGTTGGGCGCAAAAACCACCGGAATATCACGTGCGGCGGCGGCGATCATCGCCTTGCCTTCCGCTTCAAAGCCGGTAGTTCCAATCGCCATTGCCACGCCAGCCTGACGACAAAGTTCAAGATGTTCCAACGTACCCTGCGGGCGGGTAAAGTCGATCAGACAATCAATGTCCTGCAGGCCATCAGCCAGGCTGTCGCGCACGACAACATCACAATCCATACCCACCAGTTCGCCAACCACCTTGCCAATTACCGGGCTACCCGGCAGGTCGAACGCTGCCCCCAGAGTCACATCCGTATCCTTGAGCGCCGCCTCGATCAGCATGCGCCCCATGCGGCCACCCGCACCAACAATACCAACTCGCGTAGCAGCCATGCTTAAAACCCTATCCAGTTAAGAAAACGACGAAAATACCCTGGCTCTTCCGGCGCTGGTATCTGAACTCCCTCGCCAACCGATCCGAGATCGACCAGACGGGTTCTGGCAACAGGGGCGGTTAGATCGGCAACAGTTGCCGTATCGACATCACCGGCGACGCGCTCCAAAAGGTTGTCCTTGTCAAAATAGACAGCGAACTTACGCTGTTCGACCGCGCCAGTTTTACCGTTGTGATAGAGATAAACATAATCCCAGCGTTGCTGATGGAAAATATCTGTTATCAAGGGTGTGCCGAGGATAAAGCGCACCTGATCACGGGTTTGCCCCGGCTTTAGCTGCGAGACCATGTCCTGGCTCAGTACGTTGCCTTGCTGGACGTCGATTTTGTAAGCGTTGAAATAGTTCGGCACGGCTGAACAGGCAGCCAGACAAAGGCAAAAAACGGACAATACTAAGGTGCGGTAACGGAGCATGCGGAAATCCGAAGTTTCTCAAACATCTTTGAAGCGGTATATCATACCCGAAATCGCCTCCGGGCCCGCCCCGACAACTACCGGAAATCACACAATGAGCGACCCCCAAAGCCTCAAAAACATGGGGCTGAAGGCCACCTTCCCACGCCTCAAAATTCTCGAGCTATTCGAGAAAAGCACGCTGCGCCACATGACGGCGGAAGACGTCTATCGCATGCTGATCGCCGAGAACATGGATATTGGTCTGGCGACGGTTTATCGGGTGCTCACCCAGTTTGAGCAAGCCGGATTACTGGAACGCCATTTCTTTGAATCCGGCAAAGCTGTTTTCGAGATCAATCGCGGCAGCCACCATGACCATCTGGTGTGCGTTGATTGCGGCCGCGTTGAAGAGTTTTACGACTCGGAAATAGAGCGCCTGCAGAACAAGATCGCCAACGAGCGCGGCTTCGCCATCGAGGAACATGCTCTCTACCTCTATGTAAAGTGCACCAAGACGACTTGCCCGCATCGCGACGAAAAAAACGCTCCGAAATCCTGACAGTTAAAGATGTCTGATGTTTTAGCGGCCCCGCTAGGCCAATGGCTGTCGTCCGCCGGCGCAACACTACTGCTCATTGCGCTTGCCGAAATCGGCGACAAAAGCCAGCTGGTCTGCATGACCCTGGCCGCTCGCCATCCTCCCGCCCCGGTAATCATCGGCGCCATCTCAGCCTTTGCCATTCTCAACCTGCTGGCAGTACTTTTCGGCGCGGCAGTCGCTGCCTGGTTGCCGGAATGGCTGGTCATACTCGCCGTTGCCCTGCTCTTTGCCGTATTCGGCATCAGCAGCCTGCGCTACCGTGAAGAAGAGGAAGACGAAACGGTCGAGGGGAAGCCTGGACATAACGTATTTGTCACCACCTTTTTGCTGATTTTTCTTGCTGAATTCGGCGACAAAACGCAAATCGCCGTCGCCGGTCTTGGCAGCACCAGCGCGGCATCCGCAGTGTGGGTGGGCGCTACGCTAGCCTTGGCTTGCACTTCCATCCTCGGTGTAATCGCCGGACGCAAGTTGCTGCACAAATTACCGCTACTCTGGATTCACCGCATCAGCGGCGTATTTTTCCTGCTGCTCGCAGCTTTCGCTCTAAGCAAGCTATTCCATAGTCTCTGAGAAGAAAAATTCAGCTGTTTTTAGCCGTCGACCGCAACAATTCGCCGGCATGCTGCAGGGTGATGCTGGTAATCTCTACGCCACCCAGCATGCGGGCAATTTCCTGCACCCTGCCTTCATCATTCAATGGCTGAATGGCGCTCAGCGTCACGCCATCGCGCGTTGATTTGCTGACCTGCCATTGCCAATTGGCCTGCGCCGCCACCTGCGGCAGATGCGTCACGCACAAGACCTGACGCTCGCCGCCCAACTCGTTGAGCAGCCGACCAACAATTTCCGCAACGCCACCGCCTATACCGACATCCACCTCGTCAAAGATCAAGGTCGGCACACTGGCAGAGCGTGAGGTCAACACCTGGATTGCCAAACTGATACGCGACAGTTCGCCACCGGAAGCGACCTTGGCCATAGACTTGGCTTCATTTCCAGCCAGGCCACCAACACGAAATTCGACCTGCTCCAGCCCGTAGACCGCACCATTTTCCACGGGCAACAAGGCAACCTCGAAGCGCCCGGAAGAAAGCGCCAACTGCCGCATAACCTCACTGACCGCCTTGCCCATGGCGATGCCCGCTTTTTGGCGACCTCTGGACAATTCTTGCGCCTTGAGCAAGAACTCCTGCTGCGCAGCAGCAACGCACGCCTGCAGGGCGGCCAGATCTGCGGATTCTTCAAGCACCGCCAAGCGCTGCTGCCAGCCGGCCAACAAACCAGCCAATTCCTGCGGCGGTACGCGATATTTGCGGGCATTGGCCATCACCGCATCCATCCGCCGCTCAACTTCGGCCAAACGCGCCGGATCAAGGTCAACACGATCGGCATAGCGGCGCAACGTTGATACCGCCTCTGACAACTCTGCCTGCACTGACTGAACAAGGCTGGCCACCTCCTCCAGCGCCGGATCATAGTCGGCCAGACTGGACAGACGGGTTGCCACACTGTCGATCTGCCGCTCGCAGGCCGCATCATTGTCAGCCAGCACAGCAATTGAAAACTGCGCCCCTTCGATCAGACTGGCGGCATGCCCCAGGCGTCTATGCTCGACATCCAGTGTCGCCCATTCGTCAGCGGAAAAGGCCAGCGCATCGAGTTCGCGGACCTGCCACTCCAACTGTTCACGCTCGCGCAGCAAGGCATCCGCTCCTTCACTGGCCGCCCGCAAGGTTTGTTCAGCGTTGCGCCAATTGCGAAAGGTGGCACTTACGTCTCGCGCCAGTCCGTTCAGACCGGCGTGGGTATCGAGCAAGTTGCGCTGGGCATCAGGACGCAATAGCGACTGATGGGCGTGCTGGCCATGAATATCAACCAGCCACTCGCCCACCTCGCGCAATTGCTGCGCGGTGGCCGGCGATCCGTTGATGTAGGCACGCGAACGACCACCGGCATCGACGACACGGCGCAAGATCAGTTCATCATCACCATCAAGGTCATTCACCGACAGCCAGGCACGCACTTCCGGCAGGTTGGCGACATCAAAGGTGGCGGCAACTTCGGCCTTGTCGCAGCCTGAACGCACCACGCCTGCATCGGCCCGCTCACCCAGCGCCAGCGCCAGCGCATCGATCAAAATCGATTTGCCGGCCCCGGTTTCTCCGGTCAACGCGCCAAAACCGTCCAAAAATTCAAGTTCCAGGCGATCAACAATAACAAAATCGCGAATAGTCAGGTGACGCAGCATCAAGTACCTTTGGGGCGTTCGCTCCACTGCAGCTTCTGGCGCAGCATGGCGAAATAGCTGTAACCCGGCGGATGCAGGAAACAGATGGTGTATTCGGAGCGGCGCAGACGCACACAGTCATTGCGCGCCAGATCCAGCGTAACCTGGCCATCGAAGTGCACGCGCGGATCATCAGCCTGAGTCACCCGCAGTTCAATCTCGGCGCTGTCATTAACGATGATAGGGCGATTGGACAAAGCATGTGGGCAAAGCGGAACGAGCGCGATGCCGGTCAGCGTCGGATGCAGAATGGGGCCACCGGCGGACATCGAATAAGCGGTGGAGCCTGTTGGCGTCGACACAATCAGCCCATCCGAGCGCAGGTTGTAAATGAATTCGCCATCGATAAACAGTTCGAACTCAATCATGCGACCGATGGCGCCTTTATCGACCACAGCATCGTTCAGCGCCACGTTGGAAGCGATTTCCTTGCCATCGCGAATCACCTCAGCCGCCAACAACATGCGGTTTTCCTTGGTAAATCGACCATCCAGCAGATCATCCATGCAGGTCAGCATGTCCTGGCGCGAAATGTCGGTCATGAAACCGAGGCGCCCCTGATTGACCCCGACTAGCGGTACGCAATAGCGCGCCAGGCGGCGGGCGGCGTTGAGCATGGTGCCATCACCACCGAGCACAATGGCCAGATCGGCATGGGCGCCAATATCATTGAAGCCGCAGGTCACCCAGCGCGACAGATCAACCTGACGCCCAATATGCTCAGCGGTTTCACGTTCGATAAATACCGAAATACCGCGCACGTGCAGGTATTCTGCCAGTCCGCGCAGGGACTCGGCAATCTCCAGGCTATGGTATTTGCCAACCAGAGCAATGGTCTTGGGTGAGCGGTAGGAACCGAAGCTAGATTTCATGGGCTGAATTCTTGCATAAAAATGGCTAGTAGCGCCGCCTCCGGATTTTTGTACAATGCCTTGCCATGCTTGATGACCGCTCCCGCTCCCTTCTGAAGTCCCTCGTCGAACATTACATCACCGACGGCCAACCCGTTGGCTCGCGAGCGCTTTCTCGTTTTTCCGGCCTCGACCTGTCGCCGGCGACTATCCGCAACGTGATGGCCGACCTCGAAGAAGCCGGCTTTGTTGCCAGTCCTCATACCTCAGCCGGACGTATCCCGACCTCGCGTGGCTATCGCCTGTTTGTGGACAGCCTGCTCACAGTACGGCCGCTAGAAGCCCGACAACTAGGTGAGATGGAGGACGCCCTGCAAGGCCGCCCAGCCAATCAGATCATCGCCAGCGCCTCGCAACTACTTTCCGGGCTGACTCACTTTGCCGGCGTGGTAATGATTCCACGTCGCGCGCCCAGCCGCATTCGGCAGATCGAATTCCTCACTCTTTCTGAAAAACGCATACTGCTGATCATCGTCACAACCGATGGTGACGTCCAGAATCGTGTATTGACGACAGAAAAATCCTACTCCGCCTCGGAACTGGTCAGCGCCGCCAACTACCTGAATCGGAATTTTGCCGGCATGGATTTCGAGCAGATTCGCCAGCGACTTTCAGTCGAGATTCAGCAATTGCGTGAAGATATCAAGCCGCTAATGACCCAGGCCCTTGAGGCCGGCGATGCGGCTCTCTCTGAGAACACCGCCCCCTACGTCATTTCCGGCGAGCGCAATCTGCTGGATGTTGAGGAACTCTCGTCCAACATGAAGCGCTTGCGCGAACTTTTTGATCTTTTCGAACAGCGCTCGAGCCTCATCCGACTGCTTGACGTTTCCAACAACGCCGCTGGCGTAAAAATATTTATCGGTGGCGAGTCCGGCATCGCCACTCTCGATGAGTGCAGCGTCGTTGCTGCTCCCTATGTCGTTGATGGCCAAGTACTTGGCTCGGTTGGCGTCATTGGCCCGACACGCATGGCTTACGAGCGCGTCATCCCCATCGTCGACATCACCGCCAAGCTGCTTTCCAGCGCCCTTTCACAACAGAATTCCTGATGCCCAACTTACTTCGAGAACCGCCTCACCGCCACGACACTCGTGCTTCGACAGCCATTGTCCTGGTCAATCTAGGCACCCCTGAAGCCCCGACTGCTCCAGCGCTCAAGCGTTACCTGCGTCAATTTCTTTCTGACCCGCGGGTTGTTGAAATACCAAAACCTATCTGGTGGTTGATTCTCAACGGCATCATCCTCAACATCCGCCCCAAAAAATCCGCCGCCAAGTACGCCTCGGTCTGGATGAAGGAAGGCTCGCCCTTGCGCGTTCACACCGAACGCCAGTCCAAAATGCTTGCCGGCCATTTGGGCGAACGTGGCCATCACCTGACCGTTACCCTGGCCATGCGTTATGGCTCTCCATCGATCCAGGATGTATTAAGCAAACTCAAGGCCGGCGGCACAACGCGCATCTTGCTGGTACCAATGTATCCGCAGTATTCATCGAGCACTACCGCCACAGTGGTAGATGAGGCCGCCAAATGGCTGCTGAAAATGCGTAATCAACCCGAGATACGTTTTATCCGCAATTTCCACGATGATCCCGGCTATATAGCTGCCCTGGAAAAATCAGTACGCAAGCATTGGCAGGCCAATGGCCAACTTGGCACCAATGACAAGCTGATCATCAGCTTCCACGGCCTGCCCAAACGCAGCCTCGATCTTGGCGATCCGTATTTTTGCGAATGCCAGAAAACCGGTCGCCTGCTCGCCGAACGCCTTAACCTCTCGACCGAGCAATATCGTGTTTCCTTCCAGTCGCGCTTTGGCAAGGCGGAATGGCTACAACCCTACACCGCCCCCATGCTGACCCAGCTTGGCAAGGAAGGCACGCCACGCATTGATATCATTTGCCCCGGTTTCGCTGCAGACTGTCTGGAAACTCTGGAAGAGATTGCCATGGAAGGAAAGGATGACTTCATCGCGGCGGGCGGCAAGGAATACCACTATATTCCGGCACTCAATGAGGATGAAGCGTGGATCAAGGCACTGTCCGATCTGGTTGAACGCCACCTTGGTGGCTGGCCGACGAAACTATCAGCCGATCCTCACGTGCTCGAAGCAACCGCCGGTCGTGCAATCAAGCTGGGCGCGCACTCTTGAAGATTGAAGGGATGCCCTCATATCAGCATCACCTGATACATTGAGGTGCCCATGGAAAGCTCACTACACGTCGTTTGCCCCCACTGCTCGGCAGTCAATCGACTACCCACAACACGCCTGACCGAAAATGCTGTTTGCGGCCAGTGCAAGACATCCTTATTTACCGGCCAGGCAGTAGAACTGAGCGGTGCCAATTTCGACCGCCATATCGGACGCAATGACTTGCCGGTAGTCGTTGATTTTTGGGCGCCGTGGTGCGGCCCCTGTCGATCGATGGCCCCCAATTTTGCTCAGGCAGCTAGTGACATGGAGCCGCGGGCACGCTTTGCCAAGCTCAATACCGAAAAAGAACAACAGCTTGCCGCCCGCTTCAACATCCGCAGCATTCCGACGCTGGCTATCTTCAAGGGTGGGCGAGAAATTGCGCGGCAAAGCGGCGCGCTCGACCTTAACAGCCTCAAACGCTGGGTGCAGAACCACCTCTAACCGCAGCAAGGCAACTCAACTTATCTTTCATTCGGCCGTTAATCAGGTATTCCCCAATACCGCAGGAGGCCACCATGAAAATTGCCAGTGCTGATTTGCAGATGGCCTCATCGCACGCCGCACTGCAACATCGCGAAGCTAGGGAATCACTGCGAACATGGGTCGGTCAACCGCGGCCAGATTCTGCGATACTCAACCAGCACTCGCCACGCCCAACGAATAACACGGTAAACATCTCGGATGCCGGCATGGCGGCACAATCGGCGGATGACATCAACAAAGACCTGAATGATGCGGTCGACCGCGATCCGGCGCTGAAATTAATTCGCCAGATGCTGGAGTTTCTAACGGGCGAAAAAATCAAGGTAACGGATGTCGCTGATTCCGAGATATCCATAAAGCAATCTAATACTGCCACCGTGAGCGTCAGCACTGCGCGCACATCCTCCGGGTTTGGGATCGAATACAACTACAGCGAGAGCTATAGCGAGATGGAACAGACCAGCTTCTCGGCAAGCGGCACGGTCAAGACTGCTGACGGCAAGGAAATCTCTTTCAGTCTACAGATCAGTATGGAACGAAGCTATCACGAAGAAAGCAGTATCAGCCTCAAATTCGGCGACGCAGCACGCCCCGTTGACCCACTGGTTCTCAACTTTGACGGAACGGCAGCACAACTGAGTGATCAGCGCTTCAGTTTCGACCTGGACTCTGACGGAAAGAATGACCAAATCAATGGATTGAAACCGGGTAGTGGCTTCCTGGTATTTGATCGAAACAACGATGGCAAGATCAATAACGGCGGGGAACTGTTCGGACCAAGCAGTGGCAACGGATTCTCTGAACTGAGTGCGCTCGATGACGATAAAAATGGCTGGATCGATGAGAACGATAACGTCTATAGCAAGTTGAAAATTTGGCAAGGAGGCGAGAATGGCGGGGGACAATTACAGTCCATGACTGATGCCGGAATTGGTGCGATAGCCACCAGTCATATCGGTACGCCATTCGAAATCAAAACCAATGACAATGCCCTATTGGCGCAGGTTCGCAGTTCCGGAATATTTTTGCAACATGATGGCGAGGCTGGCACAATCCAGCAAATTGATTTAACCGTCTGATTAAGACGGTGGCTATTTAGGGGAAAATATGCCACGCCTTGCCGATATGAAAATCTGGATTCGCCTGACTGCGGCGATCTGGCTGATACTGGTCATTGTCTGGACCGGCATGATTCTCTGGACCACGCAAGCCAGTCGTGACACTGCCGTTCGCCAGGCAACAGATTTCGCGCAAAGCATCCACGAAATGACCATGGCCGGACTGACCGGCATGATGATCACCGGCACGGTCGGACAGCGCGAAGTTTTTCTTGACCAGATCAAGCAACTGGCCATCATCAAGGATCTGAACGTTGCTCGCAGCGAGGCGGTGGTCAAGCTCTACGGCCCTGACACCAAGAGCACTCGCCAACTTGACACTCTCGAACAGCAGGTGATGTCCAGCGGCAAGCCTTACATCTCGACCGAGTCCGTCGGATCAAGCTCCTTCCTGCGAGTCATCAACCCGACCATCGCCTCAAAAAACTATCTGGGCAAGGATTGTGTCCTTTGCCATCAGGTTCCCGAGGGCACCGTGCTTGGCGTGGTCAGCATGAAGGTGTCGCTGGACTCCGTCGAATCCGAAGTTGCTGCCTTCCGGCTCAAGATTGGTGGCGCTGCTCTGATCGCACTTGGCGCACTGCTCATCATCATTTATCTCCTGACCCACCATTTCGTTACGGCGCCGCTTGAAGAGTTGCGCAAGGGCCTGCGTGATATCGCCAGCGGTGAAGGCGACCTCACCCGCCGCCTGCCAGTCAAGGGCCAGGACGAAGTCGGTCAATCCGCTGTTGTCTTTAACGAGATGATGGAAAACTTCAATCAGTTGGTGCGCCAGGTTCGCGACTCGGCGAGCCAGGTTTCTTCACGTGTTAGCGCCCTCTCGGACAGCACTGACCGCGTCGCACAAAGTTCCTATCTGCAGAACGAGAAATCCAGCCAGGCAGCGTCGGCTGTCGAACAGTTGGTCGCCAGCATTTCGTCCATTGCCCAAAGTGCCGAGCACGTTCAGCATCAGTCTCAGGAAAGTTTGGAGCGGGCCAAGGAAGGTAGCCGAAACCTGGATGTTCTACTCGGCGAAATGAATGTCGTCGAAAGCGCTGTCAAGGGCATGGCGGGCTCCGTCAATGAATTTGTCCGCAATACCGAGGCCATTACCAGCATGACCCGTGAGGTCAAGGATATTGCCGAGCAAACCAACCTGCTGGCGTTGAATGCAGCTATTGAAGCCGCCCGCGCCGGCGAGCAGGGTCGTGGTTTTGCCGTGGTCGCCGACGAAGTACGCAAGCTCGCCGAGAAATCTTCGCGCTCAGCCAGCGAAATCGATGCCATCACGGCCACACTCAGTGCGCAGTCGGTGTCGGTACGCCGCACTATAGAAGAAGGGCTGGAGCATCTCGAAAGCAGCCAGGCTGCAGTCGCTCATGTCTCCAACGTCCTGCAGGCGACCAACGGGTCGGTCACTGAAGTTGGACATGGCCTGGACACAATTGCCGCCGCTACCGACCAGCAACGCCGCTTCTCCGGTGATGTTGAAGCCAGTATTGAAGCAATCGCCGGCATGGCCCGTGAAAACACGGGAACAGTCGAACAGACAGCGGGCGCCGCTCACGACCTAAAGCGACTAGCCGACGGACTGGCCGCCATTGTCGGCCGCTTCAAGGTCTGATTTCACTGGACACAAAAAAACCGCCTCATAGTGAGGCGGTTTTCACATCAGCGTCAGTTCCATATCCAAGCCACCTCCAGGACGCGAGCGCCTACTCCCGGATAACGAACCGGTACCCGGCTCGACTGCCGGCAAACCTTGTGCTGCTGCGATCTTGTTGACTTCGCGCATGCGCTTGATCAAGCGCCCCATCAGTCCATTCCGCATGCGCTCCATCAACTCTTCGGATGACAGAGCCAAGGCCGAGGCATTGATTTCGAGAAAAAGTACCGGCTCAAGGGTGACTACCGTGGCATGACGCAGGTCACTCGTTGGATGCAGGAATGCCACTTCACCAACCACCTCCCCGGGCCCGAGTCGGCAAAGCGCCTTACCTTCGATGGATACTTCGGCGTAACCGGTAACAATCAGCCCAAACATCCGATTGTTTTCGCCTTCACAAATGATTGCCACCTTGGGTGCTACTTCGCGCCAAACAGCCACGCGCAAGACTTCCCAAAGTTCGATGTTTTCAAACTCGGTGAAAAATTCAAGCTTGCGCAGGATTTCGAAATGGCGTTTATCGAGTTCGGTATCGTCTTCATCGAGAATCTGGTAGCGAACCGTAGACAGGTCTTTCGCAAACTCAGCCCCATTCTTGTAACGACTGTAGAGATCTTTTTCCAGCGACTTGCGGATAATCGGATCCAACCCCTCGGGCAGATTGGGGTTCAGTGCAGTGATTTTTGGCGCATCGGTATTGATGATGCGGTAAATCAGTGTTGCCTGATTTGCCGCCCGGAAGGGTAATCGCCCGGTCAATAACTGAAAGAGTACGACACCAAGCGAATAAAGATCGGTTTTCTGATTCAGCTGATAGCCCTTGATCTGCTCGGGCGACATATAGGCCGGTGACCCGACACCCATGATGAAGGTCGAGTCGCGGTCCATGTTCTTACTCAGATTGAGTGCCAGCCCAAAATCGGCAATTTTAGGTTCATCGTCCTCGGTGACCATGATATTGGCCGGTTTGATATCTCGATGGATGATGCCCTGCCGATAAGCGCTGTCGAGTGCCATGCAGCACTTGAAGATGATGCCGATGACGCGATGCATGGGCAACAGCTTGTCGATACGGATACAGTCTTCCAGCGAAAAACCCTTGATGTACTCCATTGCCAGATAAGCACGGTTTTCTTCGACCACGGCGTCAAAAACACGAACGATGTTCGGATGATCCATCCGCTGCGAGACCATGCCTTCATTCTGGAACAGCTTGCGCATACGGCGCGACATGGCCGTGCTGTCCTGCCCGAACTGAATCAGTTTGACCGCGACCTGGCGGTCGGTATCCGGGTCGTGACAGAGGTAGACCGTCGCGGTCGCCCCCTTGCCCAACTCGCTGATAACCCGGTATTTACCTATGGATTCCATGAAACGCCTGTTGCGACCGTGTGACTTTCAATCGTAGCACGCCGGCAAAAAGCACGCAGCGCACCCGGCACAAAGAATATTACATCCACACTTGAAACACGGAAATACACCCCCAAGTATCGTTCAGCTTTTTTGGAGAATGACGCATGACCCAACCCGAAACCCCCCAGGAACCCATGCTGGGCAACGAACCCATCACCGAGCCGATTATTGATGTGGTTGCTGAAAATCATACCGACACACTGCCCAGTATTGAAGAGCAATTCCGCCAGCTTGAGTTGAAGGCTGCCGAACATTACGATGCTTGGCTACGCGCCAAGGCCGAAGGCGAAAATATCCGCCGTCGTGCTCAGGAAGACATCTCAAAGGCACACAAATTTGCCGTCGAAAAGTTTGCTGGTGAACTGCTGGCCGTAAAAGACAGCCTGGAAGCCGCTCTCGCCGTGCCGGAACAAACCGTTGACAGCTTCAAATCCGGTGTCGAACTGACGCTGAAGCAACTGGTGTCCGCTTTCGAAAAGAATGCACTGCACGAAGTGAACCCGGCCGGCGAAAAGTTCGATCCGCACAAACACCAGGCCATCGGCATGGTCGACTCGGAGCAGGAAGCCAATACCGTTGTCACCGTGCTGCAAAAAGGCTATCTGATCGCCGAACGCACCTTGCGCCCGGCACTGGTCATGGTTGCCAAACCGAAGTCTTGAAATTCGGGGCGCCGCCCCCAACTCCAGAACATCACAAATTCATTCGTATTCAGTAAAGGAAGAAAACATGGGCAAGATCATTGGTATTGACCTCGGCACGACCAACAGCTGTATCGCCATCATGGAAGGCGGCGTACCGAAGGTTATCGAAAACTCCGAAGGTGCACGCACCACGCCGTCGGTTATCGGTTATGCCGAAGATGGCGAAATTCTCTCCGGCGCACCAGCCAAGCGCCAGGCAGTCACCAACCCGAAGAATACGCTATACGCCGTCAAGCGCCTGATCGGCCGCCGTTTCGAAGAGAAAGAAGTACAGAAAGACATCGGCCTGATGCCGTACAGCATCGTCAAGGCCGACAACGGCGACGCTTGGGTTTCCGTGCGCGACAAGAAAATTGCGCCGCAGCAGGTTTCTGCCGAAATCCTGCGCAAGATGAAAAAGACCGCTGAAGACTACCTCGGTGAAGAAGTCACCGAAGCCGTCATCACCGTACCGGCTTACTTCAACGACAGCCAGCGCCAGGCGACCAAGGATGCCGGCCGTATTGCCGGTCTCGAAGTCAAGCGCATCATCAACGAACCGACCGCTGCCGCCCTCGCCTTCGGAATGGACAAGGCTGCCGGCAAGGACCGCAAGATCGCCGTCTATGACCTCGGCGGCGGCACTTTCGACATCTCCATCATTGAAATCGCCAATGTGGATGGCGAGAAGCAATTTGAAGTGCTGGCCACCAATGGCGACACTTTCCTCGGCGGCGAAGATTTCGACCAGCGTTTGATCGATTACATCATCGACGAATTCAAGAAAGAATCCGGCGTCAATCTGAAGCAGGACGTGCTGGCTCTGCAGCGCCTGAAGGAAGCCGCTGAAAAGGCCAAGATCGAGTTGTCCTCCAGCCAGCAGACCGAAGTCAATCTACCTTACATTACAGCTGATGCGACTGGCCCGAAGCACCTGGCAATCAAGATCACCCGCGCCAAGTTTGAGTCGCTGGTCGACGAACTGGTCGAGCGCACCGTTGCCCCGTGCCTGACCGCACTCAAGGATGCTGGCTGCAAGATCGGTGACATCGACGACGTTATCTTGGTCGGCGGTCAATCCCGCATGCCCAAGGTACAGGACAAGGTCAAGGAAGTTTTCGGCAAAGAGCCGCGCAAGGACGTAAACCCGGATGAAGCCGTTGCCGTTGGCGCTGCAATTCAGGGCGGCGTGCTGCAAGGCGAAGTCAAGGACGTGCTGCTGCTCGACGTCACCCCGCTTTCTCTCGGTATTGAAACCCTCGGCAGCATCATGACCAAGCTGATCCAGAAGAACACGACGATCCCGACCAAGGCTTCACAAGTCTTCTCGACTGCCGATGACAATCAGGGCGCCGTGACCATTCACGTGCTCCAGGGCGAGCGCGAAGTGGCTGCCGGCAACAAGAGCCTCGGCCAGTTCAATCTGGAAGGCATCCCGCCAGCTCCGCGTGGCGCTCCGCAGATCGAAGTCATTTTTGATATCGACGCCAACGGCATCATGCACGTCACCGCCAAGGACAAGGCCACCGGCAAGGAAAACAAGATCACCATCAAGGCCAACTCCGGCTTGAGCGAGGAAGAAATTCAGCGCATGGTGAAGGATGCCGAGTTGCATGCTGAAGATGACAAGAAGGTGCATGAACTGGCCGATGCCCGCAACCAGGCCGACGGCATGGTGCACATGGTCAAAAAGTCCATGACCGAATACGGCGACAAGCTGGATGCGGCCGAGAAGGAAGCGATCGAAGCGGCCATCAAGGACGTCGAAAGCGTTTTGCGTGACGGCGACAAGGAAGTCATCACCGCCAAGACCGAAGCCCTGTCGCAAGCTGCACAGAAGTTGGGTGAAAAGATGTACGCCCAGCAACAGGCAGCAGAAGGTGCCGCCGCTGGTGGCGCCGAAGCCGGCGCTCAGCAGCAAGCCAAGAAGGACGAAGGCGACGTGGTGGATGCCGAGTTCACCGAGGTCAAGGACAAGAAGTAATCTGTCCAAGCCGTACGGCACCGCGCTCTCGGAACTTTCCGAAGGCACGGTGCCTTTGTCACTTGACGGGTAGGAAACATGTCAAAACGCGATTTTTATGAAATTCTCGGCGTCAACCGCGACGCCAGCGACGAAGAGATCAAGAAGGCCTACCGCAAGTTGGCCATGAAGCACCATCCTGACCGCAATCCGGACAATCCGGGAGCAGAAGAGAAATTCAAGGAAGGCAAGGAAGCCTACGAAATTCTCTCTGATCCTCAGAAACGCTCGGCTTACGATCAGTTTGGTCATGCCGGTGTTGACCAACAAGCCGGCATGGGTGGTGGCTTCGGCGGTGGTGGTGGCGGCTTCTCCGATGCTTTCGGTGGTATTTTCGACGAAATTTTCGGCGGACGGGGTGGTGGCGGAGGTGGTGGACGTTCCAACATCTACCGTGGCGCCGACTTGCGCTACAACCTGGAAATCACGCTGGAACAAGCGGCGCACGGCACCGAAACCAAGATCCGCATTCCAACCATGGAAGAGTGCGAACCTTGTCACGGTAGCGGCGCCAAGGCCGGCACCCAGCCGAAAACCTGCCCGACCTGTAACGGTTCAGGCCAGGTACGCCTGCAGCAGGGCTTCTTCTCCATCCAGCAGACCTGCCACAAGTGCCACGGCACCGGCCGTTTCATTGCCGACCCCTGCAAGAGTTGTGGTGGAGCCGGACGGATCAAGCAGCACAAGACACTGGCCGTCAAGATTCCAGCAGGAGTGGATGAAGGCGATCGTATCAGGCTGGCCGGCGAAGGGGAGCATGGCGTCAATGGTGGCCCGCCGGGCGATCTCTACGTCCAGATTCATCTCAAGGCACACACCGTATTCACCCGGGACCATAACGATCTGCATTGCGAAATGCCGATTTCCTTCACCACGGCAGCCTTGGGTGGCGAAATCGAAATCCCGACTCTGGATGGTGCCGCGGCGATCAAGATTCCGGCCGAAACCCAGTCCGGACGTGTTTTCCGTTTGCGCGGCAAGGGCATCAAGGGGGTCCGCAGCCATACGCATGGCGATCTGATGTGTCATGTCGTCGTTGAAACCCCGATCAACCTGACCGATCGCCAGAAGGAATTGCTCAAGGAACTCGAAGAATCCAGCCGCGATAGTGGCGCCAAGCACAATCCACGCGCCAAGTCGTGGATGGACAAGGTCAAGGAGTTTTTCGAAGACTGATTTTCAGACGTTTTTTTGCGTCAACCGCAACGGGCAACTGAGCTATCACCAAAGTCAGTTGCCCTTTGCTTATTAAGCTCCCTTCGCTGATAGAATCAACGAAAATACTATTCGGGGGAGAGTTTCAATGAATATTCTCAAACAGTTCGCGGCGACCTTGGCGATTGCCACCTCAGGCTTCTGTTGTGCCGCCGACCCCGGCATCAGCGATACCTCCATTACACTTGGCATGTCGTCCCCCTTTTCCGGCCCCAACGGCGTTTACGGAATGGAAATGCGGCAGACCATTCAGGCCTATTTCGATCAGGTCAACAAGGCGGGCGGCGTCAATGGCCGCAAACTTGACTTGGTAGCCATTGATGATGGCTATGAAACCGAACGTAGCGTCGCCAACACCAAGACCCTGATCGACGAAAAGAAGGCCTTCGCCCTGCTCGCCTATTACGGTTCCAGTCCGACCACCGAAACCATGAATACAGTTTTTGGTCCGGCCAAGGTGCCACTGGTTGGCACCATCTCCGGTGCCGGTTCATTGCGCGAGGCGATCTCGATCAATCCCAACGCCCGCTACATGTTCAACGTGCGCGCCAGCTATGCCGACGAAACCGAAGCCATCGTCAATCAACTCGTTTCACTGGGTTTGAAGAGCATTGCCGTATTTTACCAAAATGACGGTTTCGGCAAATCCGGCCTCGATGGCGTCACTCTGGCACTGAAGAAACACGGCTTGACGCCGTCAGCGATCGGCACCGTAGAACGCAATGCCGTTGATGTCACGAAAGCTGTTGAATCGATTGGCAAGGTCACACCGCAGGCCGTGATCATGGTGACACTGTTCAAACCAACCGCTGCCTTTGTCAAGGCAATGAAAAAGTCCGGACAGAATCCCATGTTGATGACACTGTCCCCGGTCGGTACTGAACAACTGGTCAAGGAACTGGGTGCCGATGCACGCGGTATCGGCATCTCGCAGGTCGTTCCCTATCCATGGAACGATACCGTGGCGGTGGTTCGCGACTACCAAAAACTGGTCGGTGGCAAAAACGGTTTCTCCTACTACGCGCTAGAGGGCTACCTGATGGCACGCGTCATGGTCGAAGGCATCAAGCGCGCTGGCCGCGACCTGACCCGCGAAAAACTCATATCGTCCCTGGAAACCCTGAACAACAACGACTTTGGTGGCTATCGAGTGAGCTATGGCAATAACAATCGATCTGGATCGCGCTTTGTCGAACTGACGGTTGTCGGGCCAGCCGGGAAGTTGCTCAAATAGCATTTTGCGCAAACCAAGGGCGCTGCCTTTGGTTGCGGTCAACACGTAAAAACGGCCCTTTTTTTTCGGGCCGTTTTTACGTGTTTTTGTTTCAGGCACGTCGCCAGCTGGTCCCTTGCAGGCTATCGTCAAGGGCAATCCCTGCCGCCTTCAGTTCATCACGAATACGATCCGCCTCGGCAAAATTCTTGCCTTTTTTGGCGGCAGCACGATCAGCAATCAATTGCTCAATCGCTTGTTCATCCAGACCGCCAGCCGCCGCATCACCACGCAAGTAGACCATGGGGTCACGTTCAAGCAAACCGATCAAACCACCCAGCGCCTTCAACAAAGCAGAAAGCGTCGCGCTACGCTGACGATTGATTTCACCGGCCAATTCGAAAAGCACAGAAATCGCGCCATGCGAATCAAAATCCTCATTCAGTGCCGCGGCAAAACGTGCTGCGAAATCATTGCCCCAATCAATATCGGCAACTCCACCCAAAACGCTGGGCGGCACATCGCGCAGCGCAAAATAAAGACTGTCCAGGCTGCGTTTGGCATCGTCGAGGTGGGCGTCGGAATAGTTCAGCGCGCTACGGTAATGGGCGCGCAGAATGAAAAAGCGCACAACCTCGGCATCAAACTGCTTGAGCACCTCACGAATCGTGAAGAAGTTACCCAGGGATTTCGACATTTTTTCGTTGTCGACCCGGACAAAACCGTTGTGCATCCAGTAATTGACGAAAGCGCACTGGTGCGCCCCTTCAGACTGGGCGATTTCGTTTTCGTGGTGAGGGAACTGGAGATCCTGCCCGCCACCGTGAATATCGAAGTGCTTGCCGAGAATTTTCGAGCTCATCGCCGAGCATTCAATGTGCCAGCCCGGTCGCCCCTCACCCCACGGTGATTCCCATGCCGGCTCGCCGGGCTTGGCGTGTTTCCACAACACGAAGTCCAGCGGATCCTGCTTGGCAGTATCAATTTCGACACGCTCTCCGGCGCGCAAATCGTCCAGCGACTTGCCGGAAAGCTTGCCGTAACCATCGAACTTGCGCACCGCATAGTTCACATCGCCATCGCCAGCCAAGTAGGCCAGACCACGCTGCTCCAACAGGCCAATCAGATCGAGCATTTCCGGCACGAAGTCCGTGGCTCGCGGCTCATGATCAGGACGCAGCACACCCAGCGCATCGGCATCTTCATGCATGTAGTTAATAAAGCGATCCGTCAGTTGCAGAATCGTTTCACCATTTTCAGCAGCGCGCTTGATGATCTTGTCGTCGATGTCAGTGATGTTGCGCACATAGGTCACCTCGTAACCGGAGGCCTTCAGCCAGCGATAGACCATATCGAACACCACCATGACTCGCGCATGCCCCAGGTGACAGTAGTCATACACGGTCATGCCGCAGACGTACATGCTGACCTTGTTCGCTTGAATGGGGGTAAAGGGCTGTTTTTCCCGCTTCAGGGAATTGTAGATCTTGAGCATGGCGGCTGAAAATTCAAAGGGCGCCGCAGCGCCCTAATGTTTTGGAAAGGCTCCGCTTCTTGGTAGAATGGAAGTCTATATAACTAGGCGAAGTATAACATAGCCATGACCCTGAATTCCCCGCTGCAGCCCCGATTTCCGCTACTCAAGACTTGGCGTGCACTGGCCATAGGCCTCGCCATCGGCGCAGCAACCCCCGTTTTTGCCGACAACCTTCCGGAAGTCCAGCGCCTGATCAAGCAGGGTCAATATCCGCAAGCGCTAGAAAAGGTCGACGCCTATCTGAGCAACAAACCCAAGGATGCGCAAGGTCGCTTCCTCAAGGGGCTGATTTACACCGAAATGAACAAGCCGACCGAGGCTATCGCGACGTTCACCAAGTTAACTGAAGATTACCCGGAGTTACCCGAGCCTTATAACAATCTGGCCGTACTCTACGCCCAGCAAAAGCAATACGACAAGGCACGTACCGCACTGGAAATGGCCATAAGGACTCACCCGTCCTACGCCATCGCCTACGAAAATCTGGGTGACGTTTATGCCAAGCTGGCTAGCCAGGCCTACGACAAGGCCTTGCAACTTGACTCCGCAAACTCGGCCACGCAGAACAAGATGGCGCTGATTCGCGATCTGATCACCACCTCAGGCAAGGGCAATGTCAAACCTCCGGTTCCTACGGCAACTGCCGCAGCAACGCCTCCAGCAACGCAGGTCGCCGCCCCGCCAGCGCCAGCTACCCCGGCCACCAAAGCAGCGAACTCCACACCTAGCGCCAGCATCGTTACCAGCATGCCAGGCGCCGCTGCAACAACGACCGCCAAGCCCAGCGAGCCCAAACCGCCTGCGCCAACTGGCACGGCTGCCGATGATGTCACCAAGGCCATCGCAGCCTGGGCCAACGCCTGGTCGCGCAAGGACATCAAGGGCTACCTTGGACAATATGCCTCCGACTTCAAGACACCCAAAGGTCAGTCACGCAAGGCCTGGGAAGAAGAACGCGACGATCGCATTGCCGGCAAGCCAGGCAAAATCTCCGTCACCTATGATGAGCCGCAAATTGCCATCAATGGTGACCGAGCTACTGCCAAGTTCCGTCAGCACTACAAAGCTGCCAGCCTGAGCAGTTCAACGACCAAGACACTGATCTTCGTGCGCGCCGGCAATCGCTGGTTGATTCAGGAAGAAAACTCCCGTTGATCTTGCTTAGCAAGCTGCTTGCCCTTGGCCTGATCTGTTTCCTTAGCGGAGCAGTACAGGCGGCTTCCCCGGCGCCGACTACAGCACGCTTGCCGACAACGGTTTCGGACTCTGGCCCGGAGCCGCAACTGGCAAAAATCTTCAAGGAAATTGAAGGCAAGCGACTGGATAGCGCGATGCAGATGACTGAGTCGCTGCTCCGCCAATATCCAAACTTCCGCCTCGCTCATTTGATCAAGGGTGATTTACTGCTTGCCAGAACGCAACAGATCAAAACCTTTGGTGCCATGAGTGGCGCGCCCACGGACAAGGTTGATGACCTGCGCGCCGAAGCAATCACGCGCCTCAAGGGTTACCGCGAGAAGCCAGAAGCGCAGTTTGTGCCGCGCTATCTGCTGCAAATGCCCCGTGATCAACGTTTTGCCATCGTTGTCGACACCAAGCGCTCACGGCTGTACGTTTACGAAAATGACCTCACCAATGGCGGTCGACCACGTTTTGTTGCCGATTACTACGTCACCCAAGGCAAGCTTGGCGCCGAAAAACTGGTTGAGGGCGATAAAAAGACCCCTGTCGGGGTTTATCACGTCACCGCCAACCTGCCGCGCGAAAAGCTGGCTGACCTCTACGGCAGCGGTGCCTTCCCGCTCAACTATCCAAACGAGTGGGACAAACGCCAGGGACGCAATGGCAGCGGTATCTGGCTGCACGGCACGCCCTCCAACACTTTTTCCCGCCCCCCCAAGGCCTCAGACGGCTGCGTCGTGCTGGCCAATCAGGATCTCGATGTCGTCGCCAAAAACCTGCAGGTCGGCCTGACACCAGTCATTATCAGCAACTCGGTTGAGTGGCTATCGCTTGATGACTGGAACAAGGAACGCAATGAGCTCAACAAGGCGATCGAATCCTGGCGCACGGACTGGGAGAGTCGCGATACCGAGCGCTACCTCAAGCACTACTCGAAACGCTTCAAATCCGGTGAGCAGAATTTTGAACAGTTCGCCGTCCAGAAAAAGCAGGTCAATGCTGGCAAGGAGTGGATCAAGGTCAAGGCCGACAACCTTTCCGTGTTCCGTAACCCAAGCAAGGAAGAAGTCGTCGTCGTTACGTTTGATCAGGACTATCGCAGCAACAATCTGAACAATCAGATGAAAAAGCGCCAATACTGGCTGCGTGAAGACGGCAAATGGAAAATCATTTACGAAGGAAGTGCCTGATGTTCAAGAAAGTATCCGCTCTCGCTGCCGGCCTGCTCGCTTCGCTTGCCGTATGGGCAGCACCGACGGTGGAAATGACCACCAATATGGGCAAATTCACCATGGAGCTGTTTCCGGAGAAGGCTCCAAAAACAGTAGAGATGTTCCTCTACAACGCCAAGCACGGTTTCTACGAATCCACCATTTTTCACCGGGTCATTGACGGCTTCATGATCCAGGGCGGTGGTTTCAGCCGGGCCATGGAGGAGAAAAAAGTCCTGACCCCCGAGCTACAGAACGAGTCCACCAACGGGCTGGCCAATGATCGTGGCACCGTCGCCATGGCGCGCACGCAGAACCCGCATTCGGCCCGCGTCCAGTTCTTCGTCAATCTGAAGAACAATGACTTCCTCAATCACAAGACCACCGCTGATCCACGCGGCTGGGGCTATACCGTGTTCGGCAAGGTTACCCAGGGCATGGATGTAGTCGACAAGATTGCCAAAGTGCCAACCGGCAACGCTGGCTATTACGAAAACGTTCCGACAACTCCGGTTGTCATCCAGAACGTCAAAATCATCTCCGAAAAATAAGGATTACCCAATGATCAAGCTCACCACCAACCACGGTGTCATTACGCTCAACCTGGACGCCGAAAAGGCCCCGAAAACGGTTGCCAACTTCATCGCCTACGTTGAAGCCGGCCACTATAACAACACCGTCTTTCACCGCGTCATCAAGAACTTCATGATCCAGGGCGGCGGCATGGAACCGGGCATGAACCAGAAGCCGTGCAAAGCACCGGTCGAGAACGAAGCGGCCAATGGCCTCAAGAACAAGCGTGGCACTGTTGCCATGGCGCGGACCAATGACCCGCATTCGGCAACAGCACAGTTCTTCATCAACACAGTTGACAACGATTTCCTCGACTTCAAGGCACCGTCAGGCCAGGGCTGGGGTTACTGCGTCTTCGGCGAAGTCGTTGAAGGTCTCGATGTCGTCGACAAAATTCGCGCCGTTAAAACCGGCAACAAGGGTGGCCATCAGGACGTGCCGGCAGAAGACGTGATCATCGAAAAAGCTGAAGTCGTTTGATCCTCTTCATATCCGATCTGCACCTGTCGCCCCGGTCACCCGGGGCGACTCGTTTGTTTCTCCAGTTTCTTGCCGGCCGTGCCCGGCAGGCTGAGGCGCTTTACATTCTGGGTGATCTTTTCGAAGCCTGGATTGGTGATGATGACATTGACGAGCCCTACCATGCCGAAATCGTCAGCGCCTTGTGCGCGGCCAGCGCTGCCGGGCTGAAGATCAGCATCATGCACGGCAACCGGGATTTCCTGCTCGGGAGTGGCTTCAGCGCTGCTACCGGAGCAGCGCTCCTCACCGACCCTCATGTTTTATCGACGGCTGAATGGCAGTTTGTGCTCTCCCATGGTGACGCCTTGTGTCTCGACGATGCCGCCTACATGGCCTTTCGCGCCCAGGTACGCAACCCCGAGTGGCAGGCTGCCCTGCTCGCCAAACCGTTAGCTGAACGCCGTGCGATCGCCGCTCACATGCGCGAAGTCAGCGAATCCAGCCAGCGCGGCAAGGACAATCCGTACACCGACCTGCAAGCTGCCGCCACTGATGACTTCCTGCGCGAACACGGCTACGCCACCTTTATCCACGGCCACACGCACCAACCAGCCAAACATGACCACA
>Ga0209480_10000785_pt1 | contig 24568 bp, 27 predicted proteins | sample JI61114C2DNA_FD_187501 | JGI IMG/M metagenome (GOLD analysis project Ga0209480, IMG submission 187501) | Wastewater effluent complex algal communities from Wisconsin, to seasonally profile nutrient transformation and Carbon sequestration -... | ecosystem: Engineered > WWTP > Effluent > Algae... | reverse complement strand
GACGATCTCGACACGGTTTCGGTCGGCCCACACCAGCAACTGCTCGCGCGCAGCCGCGCGGAAGGTGTCGGCCGCGGCCAGCAGCACCTTCTGGTCGGCCGCCGCCAGATGCCGGGTCAGCTTGCCGATGCTGGTGGTCTTGCCGGCGCCGTTCACGCCGACCACCATGATCACCGTGGGCGCGTGCTCGCCCACCCGCAATGGTTGCTGCAGCGGCATCAGCAACTCGGTCACCGCGTCGGCCAGCAGCGCCTTCACGCCGGCCGGATCGCTCGCCTTGGCGTCCTTGACCCTGCGCTTGAGGTCGTCCAGCAGGAACTGCGTGGCCTGCACGCCGGCATCGGCCATCAACAAGGCGGCCTCGAGCTCTTCGTAGAGCGCGTCGTCGATGCGCGTGCCGGTGAAGACCTGCGCGATGCCGCTGCCGGTGCGGCGCAGGCCCTGCCTGAGCTTGTCGAGCCAGCCGCTGCGTGGCGCTGGCGAATCGTCGCCGAGAGCGCCAGCGGCAGGGGAGGCTGCGTCGGGCGAGGCCGTAACAACCGGCGCGGGCGTGGCCTTTTTCTTGAAGAAGCTGAACATCAAGGTCCCGGAACGGGCGCCGCGCGGGCGGGGATCCAAGCCACGATATAATCACGGGCTCAGGCGCTTTAGCTCAGTCGGTTAGAGCGACGGAATCATAATCCGCAGGTCCGGGGTTCGAATCCCTGAAGCGCCACCAAGATTCCCCGAACGGCTCCTCGTCTGCCCCAGACCGGGAGCCGTTCTGGTTTTCGCCCATCCCTCAGGCAGCCACTGGATCCACACCATGTACCGCTGTTTCATCGCCTTCTTCGCTTCCTTGCTGCTCGCCAGCGGCGTGTCCGCGCAGTCGACGCGCAAGTTCCCACCGACCGCCTTGCGCGGCACGTTAGAAGTCGTTCAGGCGCCGGATGTCGCTTTGAACGCCACCCCCGCTCGCCTGGCCGCCGGGGCGCGCATCTTCGGGCAGGACAACATGCTCAAGCTGTCGGCATCGCTGACCGGTCAGAAACTCCTCGTGCACTACACCGTCGACACGCAGGGCCTGCTGAAGGATGTGTGGATCCTGACCGCCGACGAAGCCGCGAAGAAGCCCTGGCCCGCCACGGCAGCGGAAGCGCAAGGCTGGCTCTTCGATCCGGTGGCGCAGGTCTGGTCCAAGCCCTGACGGAGGCCTCCATGACGCCCCCCGCGAGCAAGAAGGTCTACGTAAAGACCTTCGGTTGCCAGATGAACGAGTACGACTCCGACAAGATGGTCGACGTGCTCCAGGCTGCCGATGGATACGAGCCGACGCACGACGTCGACGAAGCCGACCTGATCCTCTTCAACACCTGCTCGGTGCGCGAGAAGGCGCAGGAGAAGGTGTTCAGCGACCTCGGCCGCGTCAAGCACCTGAAGGCAAAGGGCGTGATGATCGGCGTGGGCGGATGTGTCGCCAGCCAGGAAGGCGCGGCGATCATCGAACGCGCGCCCTACGTCGACGTGGTGTTCGGCCCGCAGACCCTGCACCGCCTGCCCGAGTTGCTGGCGCGGCGCACCGCGCAGCGCCGGCCGCAGGTCGACATCAGCTTCCCCGAGATCGAGAAGTTCGACCACCTGCCGCCGCCGCGCAAGGAGGGCGCAAGCGCCTTCGTGTCGATCATGGAAGGCTGCTCCAAGTACTGCAGCTACTGCGTGGTGCCCTACACCCGCGGCGAAGAGGTGTCGCGCCCGTTCGAAGACGTGCTCACCGAAGTCGCCGGTCTGGCCGACCAGGGCGTCAAGGAGGTCACTCTGCTCGGGCAGAACGTCAACGCCTACCGTGGCGCCATGGGCGCGAGCGGCGAGATCGCCGACTTCGCTCTGCTCATCGAATACGTGGCCGAAATCCCAGGCATCGAACGCATCCGCTACACGACCAGCCACCCGAACGAGTTCACGCAGCGGCTGATCGACGTGTATGGCACGGTCCCGAAGCTGGTGAATCACCTGCATCTGCCGGTGCAGCACGGCAGCGACCGCATCCTGATGGCGATGAAGCGCGGCTACACCGCGATGGAATACAAGAGCACGATCCGCAAGCTGCGTGCAGTACGGCCGGGGATCAGCCTGTCGACCGACTTCATCGTCGGATTCCCTGGCGAGACGGATGACGACCACGCCCGCACGATGAAGCTGATCGAGGACATCGGCTTCGACAACAGCTTCAGTTTCGTCTTCAGCGCCCGCCCCGGCACGCCGGCCGCCAACCTGCCCGACGACACGCCGCAGGCGCTCAAGCTGCAACGCCTTCAGCAATTGCAGGCCGCCATCGAGGCGAACGCGCGCCGCATCGGCGAGTCGCGCGTGGGCACGGTGCAGCGCATCCTGGTGGAAGGCCCGTCGCGCAAGGATGCCGACGAGCTGATGGGCCGCACCGAGTGCAACCGCATCGTCAATTTCGAGGGCCCTGCACGGCTGATCGGCCAGATGATCGATGTGCGCATCACGAAGGCCTACCCGCACTCGCTGCGTGCGGAGGTGCTGCTGCGCGAAGGCGCTGTCGCCTGAGGTTCCCGCGAGCGCGTCAGGTGCGCGCCCCGCGCAGCCCGGCCCACCACAGGCCGAGCGAGCCCGTCGCCAGCATCAGGCCATAGCCTGCCATCTTGCCGTCGCGCCCGAACACGATCAGCGCGGCGAGGAGGCCGAGCGCACAGGCGGCGCAGGCCCAGCTCGCCAGCCGCCAGAAGCTTGTGCCGCGCAGTTCGCGACGCCAGACCAGCCGCGCCATGGCCGTCGTGGCAAGCCCCACCCCCAGCGCGGGGGCGAAGAAATTCAGCAGGTGCCAGGCGGCATCCAGGGGGCCCATGCGCCAGAATCCAGGAAAGTGGGAAGATCGGGGGTGCTTGACGAGCATCAATCTCACCAAGCGCGCAGCTGGGAAGATCCCCCTGCCGCAAGTGACCCAATTTTATAATCTGCACATGAGCGTCTTCGCCCTCGGGCTGAATCACACCACTGCGCCGGTCGACCTGCGCGGGCGGTTCGCGTTCACGCCGGAGCAGATCGGCCCGACGCTGCGCGGCTTTCGCGAGCGGCTGGATAAGCCGGGCGAGGTGGCGATCGTCTCCACCTGCAACCGCACCGAGGTGTATGTCGGCGCCAACCCGACGCTGCTGACGCCGGCCATGGACTGGCTGGCCGGCATCGGCGGCGTGAGCAGCCAGACGCTACGCAGCCACTCCTACGTGTTCGAGGGCACGGCGGCCGCTCGCCATGCCTTCCGCGTGGCCAGCGGCCTCGATTCGATGGTGCTGGGCGAGCCGCAGATCCTCGGCCAGATGAAGCAGGCCGTGCGGGAGGCCGACACGGCCGGCACGCTGGGCACCACGTTGCACCAGATGTTCCAGCGCAGCTTCGCCGTGGCCAAGGAAGTGCGCACCTCCACCGAGATCGGCGCCCACTCGATCAGCATGGCCGCCGCCGCGGTGCGGCTGGCATCGCAGCTGTTCGAGGAACTGCGCGACACCAAGGTGCTGTTCGTCGGCGCCGGCGAGATGATCGAGCTGGTCGCCACACACTTCGCCGCGCGTACCCCCAAGGCGCTGGCCGTGGCCAACCGCACGCTCGAGCGCGGCGAGAAGCTGGCTGGTCGCTTCGGTGCCGAGGCCTTGCGCCTGTCGGACCTGCCGGCACGGCTGGCCGATTTCGACATCGTCGTCTCCTGCACCGCCAGCTCGCTGCCGATCATCGGCCTGGGTGCGGTGGAACGCGCCATCAAGGCACGCAAGCGCCGCCCGATGTTCATGGTCGACCTGGCCGTGCCGCGCGATATCGAGCCGGAAGTCGCGCGCCTGTCCGACGTCTATCTGTACACCGTCGACGACCTGTCGGCTCTGGTGCAGACCGCCGGCGAGAAGCGTCAGGCGGCCGTGGAGCAGGCCGAGGCGATCATCGAATCCGGCGTGCAGGGCTTCGAACACTGGCTCGGCGAGCGCGAGGCGGTGCCGCTGATCAAGGCCTTGCACCAGCAAGCCGACGACTGGCGCCATGCCGAAATCGCGCGGGCGCGCAAGATGCTCGCGCGCGGCACCGACGTCGATGCCGTGCTCGAAGCTCTGACGCGCGGCCTCACCCAGAAGATGCTGCACGGCACCATGGCCGAGCTGCACTCGGCAGACAATACACAGCGTGCGCAGCTGGTGCACACCGTGTCCAGGCTGTTCCTGCGGCAGAACCCGCGCGACCCGGCCGACGAGCCGCGTTAGCGTCGCGCCCAGACGCTGCCGGCGGCACGCCGGCGCCTGCCCCGTCGGCGCGCAGCGCGCCGCCCTTCCCGCCTCCGCCGCCCGCCATGAAAGAGTCACTCCGCCAGCAGTTCGAGCGCCTCGCCATGCGCCTGAACGAACTCGACTCCACGCTGGCCGAACCGTCCATCGCCGGCGACATGAAGCGCTTTCGCGAGCTGACCCGCGAGCATGCCGAGCTGTCGTCGCTGGTCGGGCGCTTCCGTCGCTTCGAGCAGCGCGAGCGGGATCTGGCCGCGGCGCAGGAGATGCTGTCCGACCCTGAGATGGCGGCCATGGCGGAGGAAGAGATCGCGTCTGCGCGTGCCGACATGGAGCGGCTTCACGGCGAACTGCAGACGGCGCTGCTGCCGCGCGACCCCGACGACGAACGCAACGCCTTCCTCGAGATCCGCGCAGGCACCGGCGGCGACGAGTCGGCGCTGTTCGCCGGTGACGTGGCTCGCATGTACCTGCGCTACGCCGAGCGCCGCGGCTGGCGCACCGAGGTGATGTCGGAGAACGCGAGCGAGCTCGGCGGCTACAAGGAAGTCGTGTTCCGTATCGAGGGCGACGGCGTGTACGGGCGGCTGAAGTTCGAGTCCGGCGGGCACCGCGTGCAGCGCGTGCCGGCCACCGAGGCGCAGGGGCGCATCCACACGAGCGCCTGTACGGTCGCCGTGCTGCCTGAACCCGACGAAGCCGACGAGATCACGCTCAATTCGGCCGACCTGCGCATCGACACCTTCCGCGCCAGCGGCGCCGGTGGCCAGCACGTCAACAAGACAGACAGCGCGATCCGCATCACTCACCTGCCGACCGGGCTGGTGGCCGAGTGCCAAGACGACCGCTCGCAGCACCGCAACAAGGCCAAGGCGATGGCCGTGCTGCAGGCCCGGCTGCGCGACAAGGAACGCAGCGAGCGTGCCGCCAAGGAGGCCGCCACGCGCAAGGGTCTGATCGGCAGCGGCGACCGCAGCGACCGCATCCGCACCTACAACTTCCCGCAGGGCCGGCTCACCGATCACCGCATCAACCTGACGCTGTATCGCCTGCAGGCCATCGTCGACGGCGACCTCGACGAAGTGATCGAGTCGCTGCAGACGGCTCGCGCCGCGGAACAACTGGCGGCGTTGGAAGGCGGCATGTGAACAGCGCGCGCACCGCGCTGGCCCTGTGAACAGCGCGCGCACCGCGCTGGCGGCCGCGCGCAGGCTCGGCCTGGAGCGCCTCGATGCGCAGCTGCTGCTGTCCCATGTGCTGGGCCGCGATCGTGCCTGGCTGATCGCCAACGACGACAGTCTGCTCGACGAAGCGGCACTCGAACGCTTCGAACACCTGGTGTCGCGTCGCGCGCGGGGCGAGCCCTTTGCCTACCTGGTGGGAGCGAAGGAGTTCCACGGTCTCGAACTGCAGGTCGATGCGCGCGTGCTCGTCCCGCGGCCCGACACCGAGGTCCTGGTCGACTGGGCCGTGGCACTGTTGCGCAGCGAACTGGCCGGTGTCGAGAAGCCGCCTGTCGTCGATCTCGGCACCGGCAGTGGCGCGATCGCGCTCGCAGTGCGCCACGCCCACCCTGCCGCGCAAGTGCTGGCGACCGATGCGAGTGCCGACGCGCTCGACGTCGCCCGCGCGAACGCCCAGCGGCTGCAACTGCCGCTCGAGACGGCCACAGGCTCGTGGTGGCAGGCCGTAGCCGGCCGCCGTTTCGCTCTGGCCTTGTCGAACCCGCCCTACATCGCCATGGGCGATCCCCACCTCGCCGCGTTGCATGCCGAACCGGCCTCGGCGCTGGCGCCTGGGCCAACGGGGCTGGAAGCCCTCGAAGCGATCATCGACGCGGCTCCCGCTCATCTGTCGCCCGGCGGTTGGCTCCTGCTCGAACACGGCTTCGACCAGGCCGAGGCCGTTCGCCAACGCCTTCTGGCTCGCGGCTTCCAACTTGTCCAGACGCGGCTCGATCTGTCGGGACAGCCTCGATGCAGCGGTGGTCACCTGTAACGCCTCGTCGGGGGTGTGGCATCCGTGGCACTTTTTGGCGTGGCCACCCTGGCCCAGGGGGTCTTGGGAGCCACAAAGGCGTCTGTCCGGCGTAGCATGAAATCGCCTGAAGTCAGTCACGGGCTGGCGCACCAAGCGCGTCGCCGGGTTTCACGAGGAGCTTGCCATGCAGACTGCCAAGTGGGTACTCACCTTATGGATTGCCTTCTTTCCGCTTCATTCGACCCATGCGGCAGAAGGCGATGGCTTGGTGGCGAACAGCGATCTCCTGCACTGGTCGCGATGGCAGGCGAGGCTCCTCATCGGTACCCCCGCGCCGCTGTGGCGCACTGGCTTCGGCGCCAGCGATAGCCAGGGCCTCAAGCCACGCAGTCTCAGCCTCATGGGCGACTATCTCTTGCGCCGCTCCGTCAGCGAAGATGGCTCGGCCAGCTACTTGCGCGCCACCAGCGGCCTCGTGGTCGGCCCACGCCCTGCACTGTGGGCCGGGCAGACGTTCCCGAGCTCGGGGCCGCTCAGCATCGATCGCCGTCAGTCCGGCGACTTGTACGGCGATGGCAGCGCGTTGCCGTATGTCGGCATCGGCTACAGCGGCCTGGCTGGCCGCAGCGGCTGGAGCTTCAGTGCAGACTTCGGCCTGGTGGCGCTGGCCGGCGGCAACGTGGTCCGCCTGGGCCGGGTGTTCGGCGGCAATCAGGGTCTGGACGACCTGGTTCGCGAGCTGCGGCTGTCGCCGGTGCTGCAGTTCGGCGCGTCCTACGCCTTCTGACCCCGGACGTCGCCGCGGGGGTTCTTTCCCGGGGTCGTCCAGGGCGGCGTCGCTTGCCGTATAACCTCGGCTTCTGTCCGAAACCCGAGCCTTGCAGACCATGAGCGACGTCCAGACCCGTATCGACGAAATCGTCAAGAACAACCGAGTGGTGCTCTTCATGAAAGGCACTGCGCAGTTCCCGATGTGCGGGTTCTCCGGGCGCGCCATCCAGATCATCAAGGCCTGCGGCGTGAATGATCTGAAGACAGTGAACGTGCTCGAAGACGAAGAAGTCCGCCAGGGCATCAAGACCTACGCCAACTGGCCCACCATCCCGCAGCTCTACGTCAACGGCGAGTTCGTCGGCGGCTCGGACATCATGATGGAGATGTACGAATCCGGAGAGCTCCAGCCCATGCTCGGCGCATGAGGCCTGCGCAGCGGGTCGTCGTCGGCATCACCGGCGCCACGGGCGCCGTCTATGCCGTCCGCCTGCTGCAGCGCCTGCGGGCGTCGAACGTGGAAATCCATCTCGTCGCCAGCCCTGCGGGCGTGCTGAACGTTCACCATGAACTGGGTCTCGATCGCCGTGCCCTCGAGGCGCTCGCCGACACGGCCTATTCACCGGGCGACGTCGGCGCGGCGATTGCCAGCGGCTCCTTCACGACGGATGCGATGGTCGTCGCGCCCTGTTCGATGAAGTCGCTGGCGGCGATCGCCCACGGACTGGCGGACAACCTGCTGACGCGCGCCGCCGACGTCACCTTGAAGGAACGCCGTCGTCTGGTTCTGATGGTCCGCGAGACGCCGTTCAACCTCGCCCACCTGCGCAACATGACCGCCGCCACCGAGATGGGCGCCGTGATCTTCCCGCCGCTGCCGGCCTTCTATCACCGTCCGCAGACGATCGACGAACTGGTCGACGACACCGTGGAACGTGTGCTGTCGCTGATCGGCGTGGACCAGGCGGCCCCGAAGTCCTGGGGCGGCCTGCCGGCCGACTGAATCAGGCCTCGGCGGGCAGCCAGGCCCTGCGTGCGCCGAGCACCGCATTCGGATATTCGGCCCGACCCCGGCTGCCGTTGTAGCGGCCCAGAGCCATGAACAGGTCGCCGCGCTCCACGTCCAGGTAGTGACGCATGATCACGCAGCCGAAGCGCAGGTTGGTCTGCATGTGGAACAAGCGTGATGGATCGCCGTCGCCGATGAGGCGGGTCCAGAACGGCATGACCTGCATGTAGCCGCGTGCGCCGGCCGAACTGATCGCGTACTTGCGGAATCCGCTTTCCACCTGCACCAGGCCCAGCACCAGCGCCGGCTCGAGCCCGGCCCGCCTGCTCTCGTACCAGAGAGTCTCGAGAAACTCGACGCGTGTGATGTGCTCCGCCTTGCGCCGCTGCAACCGCGTGCTCATCGCGCCGAGCCAGCGGAGATAGACCAGTCGCGCCTCGGTGTTGTCGAAGGCGGGCTTGGGCGGAGCACTGTTGGCGATGGCGGCCGACAATGCGCCTCGAACCGAATCCGCCAGCGGCTCTTCGACCTGTGCACCTGCCTGGGCCAACGCTGGCGCGAGCGCGACCGCGGGCGAGAGCAGCCCGGCGACCGTGAGCCGACGGCGCTCTCTCCCGACGGGGGAGAGCGTCTCGCTCATTTCCCCAGCACGCCCTTCAGGTGGGCCAGCACGCCATCGGCCGACAGCGCCGTGGCCTGCGACTCGCGGCGGCCCTGGTACTCGACCTTGCCTTCCTTCAGCCCGCGATCGGAGATGACGACGCGGTGCGGGATGCCCACCAGTTCCCAGTCGGCGAACATGGCGCCGGGCCGCTCGCCGCGATCGTCGAGCATCACGTCGACACCGAGCGCGTCCAGGTCGGCATGCAGCTTGTCGGCTGCCGCCTTGACGACAGCGCTTCGGTCGTAGCCGATAGGGCAGACGACCACAGTGAATGGCGCCATCGCATCGGGCCAGACGATCCCGCGATCGTCGTGCCCCTGCTCAATGGCCGCGCCGAGGATGCGCGTGACACCGATGCCGTAGCAGCCCATCTGCATCAACTGCGGCTTGCCGGACTCGTCGAGGTAGGTGGCGTTCATCGCCTGGCTGTACTTCGTGCCGAGGAAGAACACGTGACCGACCTCGATGCCGCGCTGAATGGCCAACGGCCCCTTGCCGTCCGGCGAAGGCTCGCCTTCGACCACGTTGCGGATGTCGGCCACGAGGTCGGGCTCGGGCAGATCGCGCGACCAATTGACACCGGTGAAGTGAAAGTCAGCCGCGTTGGCACCACAGACGAAGTCGCTCATCGCCGCAACGGTGCGGTCGGCCACCACTTTCACGGGCTGAAGCATCTCGATGGGGCCGAGGTAGCCCGGCTTGCAGCCGAAGTGGCTTTCGATCTCGCCGACAGTCGCGAAGCGGAAGCCCTGATTCAACCCCGCCACCTTGCCCACCTTCACCTCGTTGAGTTGGTGGTCACCGCGCACGAGCAGCAGCCACACGGTGGTGCGCAGCAGATCGCCGGCCGGGCTGCGTTCATCGGTGGCGAGTACGAGCGACTTCACCGTGCGCTGCAGCGGCAGGCCGAGCAGCGCAGCCACGTCTTCGCAGGTGCTCTTGCCCGGAGTCGGTGTCTTGTGCAGCGCCTGGGTCGGCGCGCCTCGGGGCGTGGTCGGCGCCACAGCTTCAGCAAGTTCGATGTTGGCCGCGTAGTCAGAACCAGGGCAATAGACGATCGCGTCTTCGCCGGTGTCGGCAATGACCTGAAACTCATGCGATCGGTCGCCGCCAATGGCGCCCGTGTCGGCGGCCACCGCGCGGAACGTCAGCCCGAGCCGCTCGAAGATGCGCACGTAGGCCGCAAACATCTGCTCGTAACTGCGCCCGGCCGATTCGACGTCGCGATCGAATGAGTAGGCGTCCTTCATCGTGAACTCGCGGCCACGCATCACGCCGAAGCGGGGGCGCCGCTCGTCGCGGAACTTGGTCTGGATGTGATAGAAATTCTTCGGCAGCGCCCGGTAACTGCGCAATTCCTGGCGTGCGATGTCGGTGATGACCTCTTCCGACGTGGGTTGGATGATGAAGTCGCGCTCGTGGCGATCCTTCACGCGCAGCAGCTCCGGCCCCATCTTCTCGAAGCGTCCCGTCTCCTGCCAGAGTTCGGCCGGTTGCACCACAGGCATCAGCAGTTCGACGGCGCCGGCGCGATTCATCTCTTCACGGATGATCTGCTCGACCTTTCGGATCACGCGCAGGCCCATCGGCATGTAGCTGTAGATGCCCGCGCCGAGCCGCTTGATCATGCCCGCACGCATCATCAGCTTGTGGCTGGCGACCTCGGCATCCGCGGGCGCTTCCTTCAGGGTCGAGATGAAGAACTGGGTGGCTTTCATGGGGGCGGCAGCGTGTGCGGATGCGGGAAACCCAAGGGGTTGCTTCCCGTCACACCGATGCAATAATGATTTGAACTAGCGAAATTCGGGGTTGATTATGCTCGACCGTGAGGGGTTCAGACCCAACGTCGGCATCATCCTGCTCAACCACAAGAACCAGGTTTTCTGGGGCAAACGAATACGCACCCACTCCTGGCAGTTCCCGCAAGGGGGCATCAAGCACGGCGAGACGCCTGAGCAGGCGATGTTCCGCGAGCTCCACGAAGAGGTGGGGCTGATGCCCGAGCATGTGCGCATCGTCGCGCGCACGCGGGACTGGTTGCGCTACGAGGTTCCCGACCACTACATCCGCCGCGATGCGCGAGGGCACTACCGAGGGCAGAAGCAGATCTGGTTCCTGTTGCAGCTCACCGGCCGCGACAGCGACATGAACCTGCGTGCGAGCGACCATCCGGAGTTCGACGCCTGGCGCTGGAACGAATACTGGGTGCCGCTCGAGGTGGTCATCGACTTCAAGCGCGACGTGTATCAGATGGCGTTGACCGAGCTGGCGCGCTTTCTGCCGCGCACTCACCATCACAACCGCTACTTGCGTTCTGGGCTTCGGCCCCATCACCGCATCGAGGACGACGGTGACTTCGGCGCCCAGGGCGAGCCGCCCGCCGCGTCCGCGGATTGAGCTTTGGCGGTGGGCCGCTAGACCAGCACGAGGTTGTCGCGGTGAATCATCTCGGGTTCGGCGCTGTAGCCGAGCCATCGCTCGAAGTCCGTCGACGGCTTGCGTGAGATGAGGCGTGCCTCGGCGCTGCTGTAGTTCGCCAGGCCGCGCGCGATCTCCGCACCCTCGGGGCCACGCACGGCGATGACGTCGCCCCGGTGGAAATCCCCCTGCACGTCGATCACCCCGATCGGCAGCAGGCTCTTGCCTTCATCGCGCACCTTCTTGGCGGCGCCTGCGTCGACGATCAGCGTACCGCGCAGCTGCAGGTGGTCGGCCATCCATTGCTTGCGCGCGGCGAGCTTCGGCGTCGCCGCGATCAGTGCGGTGCCTATGCCTTCGCCGTGCGCGAGCCGCACAAGCACGTCCGGCTCGCGGCCCCAGGCGATCACGGTGCTCGCACCACTTCCCGCAGCTCGCTTGGCAGCAAGAATCTTGGTGATCATGCCGCCGCGCCCCAGGCTCGATCCGGCGCCGCCGGCCATGCGCTCGAGTTCCGGGTCGCCCGCGAGCGCCTCGTGAACGAAGGTGGCTGCAGAGTCCTTGCGCGGATCGGCGGTGTACAGGCCCTTCTGGTCGGTCAGGATGATCAGCGCGTCCGCATCGATCAGGTTCGCCACCAGCGCACCGAGCGTGTCGTTGTCGCCGAACTTGATCTCGTCGTTGACGACGGTGTCGTTTTCGTTGATCACCGGCAGTACGCTCAACCCGAGCAGCGTCAGCAGGGTCGAGCGCGCATTCAAATAACGCTCACGATCGGCGAGGTCGGCATGCGTGAGCAGCACCTGCGCGCTGCGCATGCCATGTTCACGCAGCTTGGATTCGTAGATCTGTGCGAGACCCATCTGGCCGACGGCGGCCGCAGCCTGCAGTTCATGGACTTCCTTCGGGCGCACGGACCAGCCCAGGCGCTTCATGCCCTCGGCGATCGCGCCGCTGGACACCATGACCAGCTCGCGGCCCTCCTTCGCCAGGGCCGCCATCTGCCCGCACCATTGCCCAACCGCCGCGGCGTCGACGCCGCGGCCCTCGTCGGTGACCAGGCTCGATCCCACCTTGACGACGATGCGCCGGGCGCCGGCGAGCGCCTGACTCATGGCGCCGTTCCGTCGGAGACGGCTTCGAAGCGCGGGTCCGGGTCCTCCGGCGTCACATTGCGAAGCTTGGCGACGTGCTCGTACACCGCACGCACGAGGTTCTCGCAACCGGCACGCGTCAGGGCGGAGATTTCGAAGACCGGGCCCTTCCAGCGGAAGCGGCGCACGAACTCGCTCACGCGGCGCTCGCGTTCCTCTGCCGGCACCATGTCGAGCTTGTTGAGAACCAGCCAGCGGGGCTTGGCGTGAAGCTTCGGGTCGTACTTCTTCAGTTCGGCCACGATCGCGCGCGCTTGCGCCACCGGGTCGACAGCATCGTCGAACGGCGCCAGATCGACGATGTGCAGCAGCAGGTGCGTGCGCTGAAGATGCCGAAGGAAGTAGTGCCCCAGCCCGGCGCCCTCTGCTGCACCTTCGATCAGGCCGGGAACGTCTGCCACGACGAAGCTTTTCTCCGGACCGACCCGCACCACACCCAGGTTCGGGTGCAAGGTGGTGAACGGGTAGTCGGCGATCTTGGGCTTGGCGTTCGAGATGGCGGCGATCAGCGTGGACTTCCCGGCGTTGGGCATGCCCAGCAAACCGACGTCGGCCAGCACGCGCAGTTCGAGTCGAAGCTTGCGGCTTTCGCCAGGCCAGCCACTCGTCTTCTGACGCGGTGCGCGGTTGGTGCTGCTCTTGAAATGCAGGTTGCCAAAGCCTCCGTCGCCCCCCTTGGCGATCAGGACCTTTTCGCCTGGCAACAGCAGTTCGGCGATCACGTCACCGCTCTCCGCGTCGCTGATGATCGTGCCCATCGGCATGCGCAGCACGATGTCGTCCGCCGCCGCGCCGTACTGGTCGGAGCCACGTCCGTTCTCGCCGTTGCGCGCTTCGTGACGGCGCGCATAGCGAAAGTCAATGAGCGTGTTGAGGTTGCGGTCGCCCACGGCGAACACGCTGCCCCCGCGCCCGCCGTCACCGCCATCCGGCCCCCCGAAGGGGATGAACTTCTCGCGTCGGAAACTCGCGCAACCGTTGCCGCCGTTGCCGGCCACGACGTCGATGGTGGCCTCGTCGACGAATTTCATGGTCGTTTGTCCAGGTCCTGCGAAGGCCGGCGATCACCCGGCCGGTGGTCGACGATCGACCAGACGCCGACACCGATCAGCGCCAGCGGCCACCATTGCCGCAGCCATCCCCACTCCAGCAACCCGAAGTTGTTGGCCAGGAAGATGCAACCCAGCACGATCAGGATGATTCCGCTCTTGCTCATGGGCTCAGGCCCTCGGTGGTGGTCCGCGTGGCGCAGATGGTAGTTCCAGGGGCGCAAACGAAGAAGCCCCGGGGAGCCGGGGCTTCTTGGCGCCGGGCCGCCGCCGCGGCGGCCGGCTCGATCAGGCCCCTTCGACGCTGACCGTTTGCCGGTTCAGCGGGCCTTTGACGGCAAACTTCACCTGGCCGTCGACCAACGCGTACAGCGTGTGGTCCTTGCCCACGCCGACGTTCGTACCCGGGTGGAACTTGGTCCCCCGCTGACGCACGATGATCGAACCCGCCTGGATCGTCTGGCCGCCGAAGGCCTTGACGCCGAGCATCTTGGGCTTCGAATCACGGCCGTTGCGGGTTGACCCGCCGCCCTTTTTCTGTGCCATGTTCTGACTCCTTGACTTGAGTGACCGGCGATCAGGCGCTGACGGCGCCGATCTCCAGCTCGGTGAAGGCCTGGCGGTGTCCGCCATGCTTCTGATAGTGCTTGCGGCGACGCATCTTGAAGATACGCACCTTATCGTGCTTGCCGTGAGCGACCACAGTGGCCTTCACGCTGGCACCCGCCACCAAGGGAGTCCCGACTTTCAGATCTGCGCCGTTTCCAATCGCAAGAACCTGGTCGATCGTGATCTCTTGGCCGACGTCCGCAGCAATCTGTTCTACCTTGATCTTTTCGCCAGCAGCAACACGGTATTGCTTGCCACCGGTTTTTATGACCGCGTACATATCAGCCCTTTCTCGAATTGCCTCGGCTTTCACAATGCCGGGACACCCTGCGTAAAGCGCAGAGCCTTTGAGTATAGCACTTGACCCCCGCCAGCCTTGACACCGTGCCTGTCAGAGTTGGCACCTGTGCACCCCCTCCAGAGCAGCTTCCTATAATCAGGGCCGCAGATCGGTCTTCACGTGCAATCCACGCCTCACCTCCCTCCCTCCGCCACCCCGGAGGCCGTCCGCCTTGTTGCGGCAGACATGCTCGAAGTGGATGCTGTGATCAGGCGCCGGCTGGCGTCCGACGTGGTTCTGGTCAATCAGATCGCCGAATACATCATCGGCGCGGGCGGAAAGCGCATCCGTCCCATGCTCGTGTTGCTGTTCTCGAACGCATTGGGCTTCAAGGGGCCAGAACGTTTCGAACTCGCGGCAACCGTCGAGTTCATCCATACGGCGACACTTCTGCACGACGACGTCGTCGACGAGTCCGCGCTGCGGCGCGGTCGCGAGACGGCCAATGCGTTGTTCGGAAACGCGGCGAGCGTACTGGTCGGAGATTTCGTCTATTCGCGCGCCTTCCAGATGATGGTGTCGGTCGATCGGATGCGGGTGCTGGAGGTGCTCGCAGACGCAACGAATGTCATCGCGGAAGGCGAAGTGCTGCAGCTGATGAACATGCACGACGCGGACATCACCGTACCCGAATACCTTCGGGTGATTCGTTTCAAGACCGCCAAGCTCTTTGAAGCCAGCGCTCGGCTGGGCGCTGTGCTGGCCGAAGCCGACACGGCGGTGGAAGAGGCTTGCGCAGCCTACGGGCGCTCGCTCGGCACGGCATTCCAACTCGTGGACGACCTGCTCGACTACGAAGGTACGACGGCGCAACTTGGCAAGAACGTCGGAGACGACCTTCGCGAGGGAAAACCGACCCTCCCTCTGCTTCTTGCCATGGAGAACGGCAGTACGCAGGAGCGTGCCATCATCCGGCAAGCCATCGAGCATGGTGAAGCCGCTCGCTTGGCTGACATCGTGGAGATCGTCCGCCGAACCGGCGCGATCGCGGCTACCCGGGACGCCGCTCGCCGCGAGGCGGAACATGCCGCGTCGCAACTCTCGCAACTGGCGCCATCGGACTACCGCCAAGCTCTGCTAGAATTCTGCGTTCGGTCTGTGGATCGGTCCTTCTGATGGAGGATTCGTCTGGCGTGCTTCAGCGCCGCAACCGATTTCGGGGTGTAGCTTAGCCTGGTAGAGCGCTACGTTCGGGACGTAGAGGCCGGAGGTTCGAATCCTCTCACCCCGACCAATCCCGCCAGCACGAGATCCAGCCAGCGCTTCATTTTGTTGCATCTTCCGGCGCAGACGCGCGGGAATTGTTGGCTTCGCGCGCATCCCCGGTCGTTTACAGTGCCTTGCGGATCAGCGATCATGATCCGCTACAGAGCAACCTAGCGGCAATCCATCCAACGTGGACACATTGGCAGAAGCCCCCCAGTCGGCCCTTTCCGGAGTGGCACGGGTGTTGGTGCACGCCGGCCGCTTGAACGCCAAGACCGCCGAGGATCTGGTCAAGAGTTCCAAGGAAAAGAAGACCAGCTTCATTTCCTCGGTGATTTCTGCCGGTGCCGTGGCACCCTCAGATCTCGCCCACACACTTTCGGCGGCGCTTGCGCTACCGCTCCTGGACCTCGGTGCCATCGACGTCCAGAAGTTGCCCAAGAACGTGATCGATGCCAAGCTGGCATTTCAGTATCAGATTGTCGTGCTGGGCAAGCGAGGCAATCGCCTGTTCATCGGCGGTGCCGACCCCACCGACCAGGAGGCTGTCGAACGCATCAAGTTCGCCACTCAGCTTTCGCCGGAGTGGGTCATCGTCGAGCACGACAAGCTCGGCAAGATTCTCGAATCCACAGGTGCAAGCGCATCGGAGGCTCTTGAGTCGCTGTCGTCGGGTGACTTCGAGTTCGACGTCACCGACGACGTCACGACGCCGCAGGAAGCCGAGGCCGCAACCGATGTCGAGGACGCACCGGTCGTGCGCTTCTTGCAGAAGATGTTGATCGACGCGATCAATGCACGCGCTTCCGATCTCCACTTCGAGCCCTACGAGTACCACTATCGTGTTCGTTTTCGCGTCGATGGCGAGCTTCGCGAGATCACCCAGCCGCCGATCGCGATCAAAGACAAGCTCGCCTCCCGCATCAAGGTCATCTCACGCCTGGACATCGCCGAGAAGCGCGTGCCGCAAGACGGTCGCATGAAGCTGAAGTTCGGTAGCAAAGCGATCGACTTCCGCGTGAGCACTCTGCCGACGCTGTTCGGCGAGAAGATCGTGATCCGGATCCTGGATCCGTCCAGCGCCAAGCTGGGAATCGAAGCCCTGGGCTACGAGAAGATCGAGAAGGATCGGCTGCTCAAGTGCATCCAGCGACCGTACGGCATGGTGCTCGTGACAGGCCCGACCGGCAGCGGCAAGACCGTGTCGCTCTACACCTGCCTGAACATCCTCAATCAGCCGGGGGTGAACATCTCCACGGTCGAGGATCCGGCAGAAATCAACCTGCCCGGCATCAACCAGGTCAACGTGAACGACAAGGCGGGGCTGAGCTTCGCTGCCGCGCTGAAGTCCTTCCTGCGCCAGGATCCCGATGTGATCATGGTCGGCGAAATTCGTGACCTCGAGACCGCCGACATCGCGATCAAGGCGGCCCAGACTGGCCACATGGTCATGTCGACGCTGCACACCAATGATGCGCCGACAACGTTGACGCGACTTCTGAACATGGGGGTCGCACCGTTCAACATTGCCTCAGCGGTGCTGCTGATCACGGCACAGCGCCTGGGTCGCAAACTCTGCGAGAACTGCAAGACACCAGCCGACTACCCTCGCGAGGCCATGCTCAAGGCAGGCTTCCAGGAGACGGACCTGGACGGCAGTTGGAAGCCCTATCGTGCTGTCGGATGCTCGGCGTGCAGCAATGGCTACAAGGGCCGTGTCGGCATCTACCAGGTGATGCCCATATCGGAAGAGATCCAGCGCCTGATCCTCGCGGAAGGAACCGCCATGGATCTGGCTTCGCAAGCCCAGCGCGAAGGCGTGCGGGACCTGCGACAGTCGGGGCTCATCAAGGTTCGGGCCGGCGTCACGACGCTTGAAGAAGTGATCTCGGTGACCAACGAATAGCACGCAAAAATCGAAGGGCGGGGGGCAACCTCCCGGAATGACCATGGCCACTGCGGCAGCTGCAAAGAACATCAAGGACCTCGTCTTCGAATGGGAAGGCAAGGACAAGAACGGCAAGATTGTTCGCGGCGAAATGCGCGCCGGCGGTGAAGCGATGGTCAGTGCCAGCCTTCGACGGCAGGGCATCCTCACCACGAAGGTCAAGAAGCGCCGCCTCAGCGGCGGCCGCTCGATCAAGCAGAAGGACATCGCGGTCTTCACTCGGCAACTCGCGACGATGATGAAGGCCGGCGTCCCGCTGATTCAGTCCTTCGACATCGTGGCTCGCGGCAGCAGCAACCCGAAGATGACGCGCCTTCTGACGGATATCCGCTCGGACGTCGAGACCGGCACGAGCTTGTCTGCTTCTTTCCGCAAGCACCCGCTTTACTTCGACGCGCTCTACTGCAACCTTGTGGAGGCTGGCGAAGCGGGCGGTATCCTGGAAGCACTGCTGGATCGCTTGGCGATCTACCAGGAAAAGACCATGGCGCTGAAGAACAAGATCAAGTCAGCGCTGATATATCCCGTGGCCGTGATGGTGGTCGCGTTCGTGGTGCTGGCAGTCATCATGATCTTCGTAATCCCGGCATTCAAGGATGTCTTCAGTTCGTTCGGGGCCAATCTTCCGGCGCCGACACTCTTCGTCATTGCGGTGTCCGAGATCTTCGTCTCCTACTGGTACCTGATCTTCGGCATCATCGGTGGCGGAACGTACTTCTTTCTCGAATCATGGAAGCGGTCGGTGCGCATGCAGAAGGCCATGGACCGCCTGCTCCTTCGCGTGCCCGTCTTCGGCGAGCTGGTCAACAAGTCTTGCATCGCACGCTGGACGCGAACGCTGTCGACGATGTTCGCCGCTGGCGTACCACTGGTGGAAGCGCTCGACTCAGTGGGCGGCGCTTCTGGCAACGCCGTGTTCCAGGAGGCCACCGAGCAGATTCAGAAAGACGTCTCCACCGGTTCGGCCTTGACCACTTCGATGCAGACGACAGGCGTATTCCCCACGATGGTGATCCAGATGTGCGCCATCGGCGAAGAGTCAGGCGCCCTCGACCAGATGCTGGGTAAGGCCGCAGAGTTCTACGAAGACGAGGTCGACGAAGCCGTCAAGGGCCTGTCAAGCCTGATGGAGCCGTTCATCATCGTCATCCTCGGAACCCTCATCGGCGGCATCGTCGTGTCGATGTACCTGCCGATCTTCAAGCTGGGCCAGGTGGTCTGACGCGCGCCCGATGGACGCGCCATCCTTACAGGGGCTGCTCACGCCGCCGGCCCTGGCTTTGTTCGGGCTGTGCATCGGCAGCTTCCTGAATGTGGTCATCCATCGGATGCCGCTCATGCTCGAACGAGAGTGGCGCGCCGAAAGCGCAGAACTTCTGGGCGTGCAGCTCGAGCCGGCCGAAACGCTGTCGCTGTCCCGACCGCGCTCGCGTTGCCCCTCCTGCGGCCATGCGATCACCTGGTACGAAAACATCCCTGTACTCAGCTACCTGTGGCTTCGCGGCCGCTGTTCGGAGTGCAGGACTCGCATTTCCCCCCGCTACCCGCTGGTGGAATTGCTGACAGGCATCCTGTTCGGCCTGGTCGGCTGGCGCTTCGGCGCCACCCCCGTGGCTCTGCTGTGGTGCGGTTTTGCGGCCGTTCTCGTGGCTCTATCGGGCATCGACTGGGACACCACATTTCTGCCTGACAACCTCACGCTGCCGCTGCTGTGGGCAGGTCTGGTCAGCAGCGCGGCAGGCTGGACGATTCCACTGTCGGAATCGGTCTGGGGTGCCGTGGTCGGCTACCTCTCGCTCTGGTCGGTCTACTGGCTGTTCAAGCTCACCACCGGCAAGGAAGGCATGGGCTTTGGCGACTTCAAGTTGCTGGCCGCGCTCGGGGCTTGGCTCGGCCTGAAGATGATCCTGCCGATCGTGCTGGCTGCGTCGATCATCGGTGCCATGATCGGCATCGTGATGAAACTGGGCGGTGCACTGCGTGAAGGCCGCTATGTGCCCTTCGGCCCGTTTCTGGCTGGCGCTGGACTGGTCGTGATGCTGGCAGGGCCGACGCGCGTGCTCGGGCTGATCGGCTGGGCCTGACGAGGTTGTCGCGATGCCGCGCCGGGCACCGTTGCGCATCGGCCTGACCGGAGGCATCGGCAGCGGCAAGAGCACGGTAGCCAGGGTGTTGGACGGGCTCGGTTGTAACGTCATCGATACCGACGCCATCGCGCGCGCGCTCACGCAAGCTGCCGGATCTGCGATCCCGATGATCGTCGCGGAGTTCGGACCCGATTCGATCGATCAGTCGGGTGCCTTGGATCGCAGCCGCATGCGCCAACTGGCCTTTGCGGATCCGTCGGCAAGGCGACGGCTCGAAGGCATCCTGCATCCGCTGATACGAGATGAAACTTCGCGGCAGGCGGCGGCTATCGATACTGGCACCGTGGTCTTCGATGTCCCCTTGCTGGTGGAGTCCGGGCGTTGGCGGGAACAGGTCGACAAGGTGCTCGTGATCGACTGCCGCGAGGCCACCCAGGTGGCGCGGGTGATGGCCCGATCTGGCTGGACGGCTGAGGCTGTGCAATCCGTGGTGGCCCAACAGGCCGCTCGCAGAGCGCGTCGGAGCGCGGCCGATGCCGTGATCTTCAACGACGGCATCACGCCGGTGGAGCTTGCCCGCGCGGTGCAGTCTCTCTGGACCCATTGGTCTGAAGGCCTGTGAAACAATGATCTGCAAGGAAATGCGCACTGAAGTGGCCCGGGACCTCCAACCTTGATCCTGTACGAATATCCCTTCAACGAGAGCATCCGCACGATGTTGCGGCTCGAACATCTGTTCGACAGGCTCGGCCAATTGATCGAGCGGGATGCGCCGGTCGACCACCACTATGCGCTTGCAACCATCTTCGAGGTGATGGATGTCGCTTCGCGCGCCGACCTGAAGTCCGATCTGCTCAAGGATCTCGAGCGGCAGAAGGTGCAGCTCAATGGCTATCGCGGCAACCCGTCGATCTCAGAGGCCGCGCTCGAAGCCGTGCTGGCCCGGGTCGATCAGGCATTCAGCGGGCTGAATCAGCTGCCGGGCAAGGCCGGTGCGGTACTGACCGGAAACGAGTGGCTGATGAGCATCCGCAGCCGTATCAGCATTCCGGGAGGTACTTGCGAGTTCGATCTGCCCGGCTACTACGCCTGGCAGAAGCACGATCCGCAGCGCCGCCGTGCCGATCTGCTGCATTGGGCCAGTTCGCTGATGCCCCTGGCGCAGGCGTTGTCGGTGCTGCTTGGATTGCTGCGCGACTCCGGCGTCCCGCACAAGGTGGTGGCGACGGGCGGGCAGTTCCAGCAGAGCCTGCCCCAGGGTCGCATCTATCACCTGCTGCGCCTGCGTCTGCCGCAGACGCACGACTTCGTCCCCGAGATCAGCGGCCATCGATTGATGGTCTCGATCCGCCTGATGCGCCAGGACGCCGAAGGGCGGCTCAAGGCCAGCACCGAGGACACCAGCTTCGAACTCACCTTGTGCGCATGAATCCGCCGAACAAGCCGCGCATCGTGCGCTGTCCCGGCTGTGGTGGCCCCAGCGAATACGGCCCGGGAAACGCGTTCCGGCCGTTCTGCAGCGGGCGCTGCAAGAACCACGACTTCGGCGCCTGGGCGACCGAGAGTTACCGGGTCGGCAAAGCCGGCGATCCGTCGCCGGACGATGCCGACGGCGACCTTCCCCCGCATCATTGATGCGCAAAGCTGCCTGGCTCATTGCTCCCGCGGTGGCCGCGACGCTCGCTGCCTGCTCCAGCACGGCCTTCTCCCCGCAGCCCGTGTCGCCGACCGGCATGCCTTACGCCGGCCTCGACGAGGGCAGCTACGGGCCACGGTCCACAAGCCGGTTCCGCTTCTGCGACCCGCAGGACAGCTCAGGTGCCGCGGCCAACGCCTCCGCCGCCCCGCCCACCCGGCTCGGGACTGCGGCGCAGGCAGTCACTTCGGCTGTGACAGCGCCGGTCCAGGGCCTCATGAAGGTCGATGTCAGGCTGCACGGTCTCGACCTCACCGGTGAGTTCCGAGACCCCGTCGGGTCGAACTTCCCGCCAGTGGCCGTGCTGTCGCACACCAAAGACAGCATCGTGTTCTGGCACTCGGCGCGTGCCGTGGGCCTGCAAGACGTGTCGAAGGCCGCCCAAGCCTATTGCGGCAGAACACGGCAGAGCATGCTGTACCGTGGCTCGTCGACACGCTGCCCTTCCGCCGAACGCGGCCTGACCGGTGCGGCCGTGGTGCACACCTACGCCATCTCGGCATACGCCTGCATCGCTCGTCCCTGAGGGTGCCGCCGATCGGCCTTGGCACTTGAAAGGCTGGGACTGAACCCTATAATGCTTTCTGCTAGCACTCGCTTGCGGTGAGTGCCAACGCCGCCGGAAAGGGACGAGTCTCCCGAAGCGGCGAAGTGAATGAGTGCATACATTGCCTCAAACCCCATTGGAAGCTAGTTCCGAGTCATCAAGGAGATGCTATGAAACTTCGTCCGTTGCACGATCGCGTGATCGTCAAGCGCCTGGAACAGGAAACCAAGACCGCGTCGGGCATCGTCATTCCCGACAACGCCGCCGAGAAGCCCGACCAGGGTGAAGTCCTGGCCGTCGGCCCGGGCAAGCGCAACGAGAAGGGCGACTTCGTGGCCCTGAACATCAAGGTGGGTGACCGGGTGCTGTTCGGCAAGTACAGCGGCCAGACCGTCAAGGTCGATGGCGACGAACTCCTGGTGATGCGCGAAGAAGACCTCTTCGCCGTGGTCGAGAAGAAGTAATTCGATCCGCCTCCCGCAACACCCTGAACTGATTTCGGAGAACAAGACATGGCAGCAAAAGACGTAGTTTTTGGCGCAGATGCGCGTCATCGCATGGTTGAAGGCGTGAACATCCTGGCCAACGCGGTCAAGGTCACGCTGGGCCCGAAGGGCCGCAACGTGGTGCTCGAGCGTTCGTTCGGCGCCCCGACCGTCACCAAGGACGGTGTCTCGGTCGCCAAGGAGATCGAGCTCAAGGACAAGCTGCAGAACATGGGCGCGCAGATGGTCAAGGAAGTCGCTTCCAAGACCAGCGACAACGCCGGTGACGGCACCACCACCGCCACGGTGCTGGCCCAGTCGATCGTGCGCGAAGGCATGAAGTTCGTTGCCGCCGGCATGAACCCGATGGACCTGAAGCGCGGCATCGACAAGGCCGTGCTGGCCCTGACCGAAGAGCTGAAGAAGGCCTCCAAGCCGACGACCACCAGCAAGGAAATCTCGCAGGTCGGCTCGATCTCCGCCAACAGCGACGAATCGATCGGCAAGATCATCGCCGACGCGATGGACAAGGTCGGCAAGGAAGGCGTCATTACCGTCGAAGACGGCAAGAGCCTGAACAACGAGCTGGATGTCGTCGAAGGCATGCAGTTCGACCGCGGCTACCTGTCACCCTACTTCATCAACAACCCGGAAAAGCAGAGCGCGGTTCTCGACAACCCGTTCGTGCTGCTCTACGACAAAAAGATCAGCAACATCCGCGACCTGCTGCCGACGCTGGAGCAGGTGGCCAAGTCGGGCCGCCCCCTGCTGATCATCGCCGAGGAAGTCGAAGGCGAAGCGCTGGCCACCCTGGTGGTCAACACCATCCGCGGCATCCTGAAGGTCGTGGCCGTCAAGGCGCCGGGCTTCGGTGACCGCCGCAAGGCCATGCTGGAAGACATCGCCATCCTGACCGGCGGCAAGGTCATCGCCGAGGAAGTCGGCCTGACGCTCGAGAAGGTCACGCTGGCTGATCTGGGCCAGGCCAAGCGCGTCGAGGTGGGCAAGGAAAACACCACCATCATCGACGGCGCCGGCGCCGCAGGCGACATCGAGGCCCGCGTCAAGCAAGTGCGCGTGCAGATCGAAGAAGCCACCAGCGACTACGACCGCGAGAAGCTCCAGGAGCGCGTGGCCAAGCTGGCTGGAGGCGTGGCCGTCATCAAAGTCGGTGCCGCCACCGAAGTCGAGATGAAGGAGAAGAAGGCGCGTGTCGAAGACGCCCTGCACGCCACGCGTGCCGCGGTGGAAGAAGGCATCGTGGCTGGCGGTGGCGTGGCACTGCTGCGCGCACGCGCCGCGGTCGGCGCCATCAAGGGCGACAACCATGACCAGGACGCCGGCATCAAGATCGTCATGCGCGCCATCGAACAGCCGCTGCGCGAGATCGTCGCCAACGCCGGCGACGAGCCGAGCGTGGTGGTCAATGCGGTGATGGCCGGCAAGGGCAATTACGGCTACAACGCCGCCAACGGCACCTACGGCGACATGCTCGAGATGGGCATCCTGGACCCGACCAAGGTGACCCGCACCGCGCTGCAGAATGCCGCGTCGGTGGCTTCGCTGATGCTGACGACCGAGTGCATGGTCGCCGAGGCTCCGAAGGAAGAAGCGGCCGGCGGCGGCATGCCCGGGGGCATGGGCGGCATGGGCGGCATGGGCATGGACATGTGATGTCCGCCTGAGCAGGTTCCTTGCTCTCCAGGGGCTGCCGCAAGGCAGCCCTTTTTCTTGGGCGCGACGACATAATCGCTGCACCACCTCAAAGCCCGCCGGCATGCCGACTTCGCCCAAGCTGCGCAAGTTCGTCGACGACGAAATCGAACGCTCCGGCGCGCTGATCGAACGCGTGCTGGCCGGCACGCTCGCACTGTTGCGGGACCCTCGCGACACGGGCCTGGCCAGGAGCGAGCGCGAACGCCACTTCGAGCTGGTCGAGGCCCTTCAGCAGCAAGGGGCACGGTTCCAGTCGCGCTTCCTCGACGCGTTGCGCGAAGGCGTGGTGCGCGAACTCGCGGCGCAGGACGAGACCGATCTCGGCCCGTCGGCCCGCGCCACCGGCGGTCTCGAGCTGATGGACGAGTCCCGGGTCGAGATTGACATCGAGATCTCCCGCGCGATGCAGATCATCGACAGCACGGCCGAGTGGGAACTGCGCGAGCTGCAGACCTTCACCTCCACGCTGTGCGGCCTGCAGCATGTCAGCGCCGAATCCAACCCTCTGCGGCCCATCGTGTATGCCACGGCGCTCTGGGAAGGCTCCGGCGCGGTCTCGTCCGTGCAGGCGAACCGTGCCATCCTGCTGCGCCTGTCGGCCGGGGTCGCCGCCGGACTGCT
>Ga0209480_10000784_pt1 | contig 24569 bp, 17 predicted proteins | sample JI61114C2DNA_FD_187501 | JGI IMG/M metagenome (GOLD analysis project Ga0209480, IMG submission 187501) | Wastewater effluent complex algal communities from Wisconsin, to seasonally profile nutrient transformation and Carbon sequestration -... | ecosystem: Engineered > WWTP > Effluent > Algae... | reverse complement strand
ACGAAGATGCCGATGGCCGCGAGTTGGGCATCGTGTTCGAGACCTCCAGCCCTTTCGACACGCCCGCGCACATGGACGCGCTGCTCGACTGGCATCGCCGTGCCGAGGCTGACACTGGACTGCACCCGCTGCTACGCATTGGCATCTTCGTCGTCGCCTTCCTCGCCATTCATCCCTTTCAGGACGGCAATGGCCGCCTCTCACGCATCCTCACCACCTTGCTGTTGCTCCGCGCCGGTTACGGTCATGTGCCTTACAGCTCGCTGGAAAGCATCATCGAGCAAAACAAGGAGGCCTACTACCTCGCCCTCCGCCGCACACAGACGACCTGGCGCGAAAACACCGCCGACTGGCCCGCCTGGCTGCTGTTCTTCCTCCGCAGCATCCGCCAGCAAATCACCCGCCTCCAGCAGCGCCTCGACGCCAGCCGCCCGCAACTCTCCCCGCTCGCCCGCCAGCTCGCCGCTCTCTTCGAGACAAGAGAAACCCTCACCAACGCCGAAGCCGTCACCCTCACCGGCGCTAACCGCTCCACGCTCAAAGCCAAGTTCGCCGAACTCATCGCGGCTGGGCTGGTCGAGGCCCACGGGAAGGGACGCGGGGTGTTTTATGCGAGGAAGCGGTAATCAAGTCGGCCACCCAAGAACAAAGCCCAGCCTTCGTATTCAAGTTTAGCCATGCGCCAGATCATCCTGTTTATCCTCACCGCTCTGTTGCTTCAAAACAACACGCTGGCCACCTCCTACATCCTGCCGACCTGGGAAGAATCAGCCACTACCTCTGAGTTTATTGGCGTTGTGGAGTGCATTGTTGCAGGCGGTATCGTGGCTCGGTATCGAGTGATCGATTCATGGAAGGGGGCTCCGGTTGGCACCGAGTTCAACATTAGCCAGCACGTTGACCCATTTGGCCCTCAGTTCCCGGTTTCATTAGTCGGAGAGCGATCTCTTGTCTTTGCCGAAAAGTCCCCGTCCTATCGGCTTGGGTCTTTCAGTGGAGGAGGTGCCACTCCGCTCTGGTGGCGCAAGATTCCTACGGACTTGAGGTGTTTCAGAGTGTTGCCGATCAAGGAGCCGACGGAGAGGTATCTCTCTGTCTATATGGGCTTTAAAAGTGGCGGTCTTGCCCAGTTCAAAGCGGAGGTTACCGATTTCCTTAAATCTGACAGCGAAGGACAAGAACTGCGACTGATGCTCGCCACCGCACTAAAGAACCTTCATCTTCCAGATCCGACAGAACCCAGCGACAAGGGTAACGAGGAAGACATCAAGCTCTATGAGTGGCTCAAAGGCGCAAAGGACGTTGAGCAGCTATGGATGCGCATTCGGGAGCGAGCAGCCCTGCTAAATCCGCCACTCATTCCCAAGACGGCAGAAGAAAGGAAGGCGGAAAGCCATAAACGCACTTTGCTTGGCATGATCAGGGATGGTGGACGTGATCGCTGCAAAGCTTTGCTGGAGCAGGCAGACATATCCACCCTGCCATGGGACAAGAATGAGCTGGAAAGAGCTGCATCCTATATCCGAAGGAACCTCTCGCCCACTCGAGGACGGAACCTTCTCCCGGAAGATAATACCCAAATCAAAAAGCCAGTCACCGCCGAGGACATTGCAAAAGCAGAGTCTGCGCTCATGAAAACATGGGATGGCGAAACAGGGCAAGCCTTCGAACTTCTTTGTCATCACTCCCCAAGCTCATTGGTGCCATTCTTGGCCGGGTGGCAGCCTTCCAAAGACGGAAGGAATCGACAGTTTGGATATACGCTAGGCTCCGTCTTTGGACACCTTTGTGCGTCGGATCGAATCAAGCATTTGAATGCCCTGCTTTCGGCCAAAGACGAGTGGATCAAGGTTTCTGCCGCTGTTTATCTCTGCTTCGATGATGCCAAACAAGGTAAGAAGGCATTGAGCAATCTCCTGACTCTTGAAAGCGATGCTGGAGTATGGGCTGCCATCGTTCTCGCTAGCCGAGGCGAAAAAGCAGCCATGCCCAGGGCTCTGCAAGTAATGGTCATCCCCGATGACCAGGGGATGTATTCAATGAATCATTACAACCTGCAACTGCGCCTCCGAGTGATACTCTCAAATGTGGCAAGTTCTTCAAGCCTCAGTCAGCCGCCTGGTCCATCCAAGGAATACGCTGACGGGCCTGAACGCAAGATCATCCACCAGCAGTGGCATGAATCCCTCTCCAATTGGTGGGAGGCGAATCAGGAAAAGATCGAACTCTCGGATCCTTGGGCGAAATTTTTGGACGAACATAAGGTGGACTAACGTGTGGCAGCCGCGACGGCTGCACCACATTGGTCTCTATGCCAGTTTGCTCGCCTTGCGCCGACAATCTTGCCAAGACGAGGCGTGCTGATTGCGGCAGAATCAGGTTTGTGAAACTCGTCATCGCTCTTTTCTGGCTCCTTGCGTCGTGCTCCCTGCTCCATGCGGCAAAGCCCAACGTGCTCTTCATCGCGCTGGATGATCTCAATGATTGGATCGGTTGTCTCGGCGGGCATCCGCAGACGAAGACGCCGAATCTCGACCGGCTGGCGGCGAGCGGAGTGTTGTTTCGGAATGCTTACACGGCGGCGGCTTCGTGCAATCCTTCGCGGACTGCGATCTTCAGCGGTCTGCCGCCGCATCGGTCAGGGCTTTATCATAACCTGCAAAAGATGCGGGAGGTGATGTCGGAGGCGGAGCTGCTTCCGCGGTATTTTTCGAAGCAGGGCTACTGGAGCGCAGGATCGGGCAAGATGCTGCATTACATCATCGATCCGGTTTCGTGGGATGATTACTTCCCGGCCAAAGCGAAGGACAATCCCTTCCCGCACACGTTTTATCCCGAGAAACGGCCCGTGAACCTGCCGCGTGCCGGCGACTGGCAATACGTCGAGACCGACTGGGCGGCACTGGATGTCACGGATGAGCAGTTTGGCGGCGATTGGGCGGTGACGAAGTGGATTGGCGAGCAGCTCCAGCGTCCGCATGACAAGCCTTTCTTTCTCGCTTGCGGCATCTACCGGCCGCATGAGCCATGGTTTGTGCCGAAGAAGTATTTTGAGCCGTTTCCGCTCGAAAGCATTCAGCTTCCGCCCGGTTACAAAGCGGATGATGTCGATGATTTGCCACCCGCAGGCCAACGACTCGCGCGGAATCGCTACTTCGCGCACATTCAGAAGCACGATCAGTGGAAGAAGGGCATCCAGGCCTATCTCGCGTCGATTCACTTCGCGGATGCGATGCTCGGTCGTGTGCTGGATGCGCTCGAAAAGAGTCCGCAGCGCGACAACACGATCGTCGTGCTTTGGAGCGATCACGGCTGGCATCTCGGCGAGAAGGAGCATTGGCAAAAGTTCACCGGTTGGCGTGTCTGCGCTCGCGTTCCGCTCATGATCCGCGTGCCGAAAGGCGCGCCCGGTTTGCCTGAAGGCACCACGCCCGGCAGCGTGTGTGATCGCCCCGTGAGTCTCGTCGATCTGTTCGGCACACTCACCGACCTTTGCGGCTTGCCGCCGAAAGCAGACATCGCCAGCCGCAGCCTCGCACCGCTTCTGCGCAACCCGAAGGCCGAATGGCCGCACGCCGCCCTCACGCATCTCGACAAGCCCGAAAACTACGCCATCAGCACGCAGCGCTGGCGCTACATCCACTACGCTGGCGATGAAGAAGAGCTTTACGACCTCGATACCGATCCGCACGAATGGACGAATCTCGCCACCAAGCCCGAATACACCGCCAAACTCACCGAGATGCGTTTGCTCTCGCCAAAGATCATCACTCCAGTCCACTCATCAAAACCATGAAACCCATCCTCACTCTTTTTGCGATCTCTGCGTTCTTTTGCGGCTATTCCCACGCCAATCCGCTGCAAGTTTTCATTCTCGCAGGCCAGTCGAACATGCAGGGGCATGCGAAGGTCACCACCTTCGAGCACATCGGCATGGACCCGGCTACGAAGCCGCTGCTGGATGAAATGATAGGAGCGGATGGCAAACCGGCTATTTGTGAGCGCGTGTGGATTTCATCGCTCGGCAGCGCGGATGAGATCCGAACGGGGAAACTCACCGCAGGCTTCGGTGCGAGCCAAAACGGGCCGAAAATCGGGCCGGAGTTCACTTTTGGCCTCACCATGCAAAAGCTCACCGACGCGCCCATTTTGCTCATCAAGACGGCGTGGGGAGGAAAGAGCCTGAATACCGATTTTCGGCCTCCTAGTGCCGGACCGTATGTTTTTAATGAAACGCAGCTCTCGCAATTTCAAAAGCAGGGCAAGGACATCGCAGCCATCAAGGCAGCCAAGGCAAAAGAGACCGGCGTCTATTACCAGCTCATGATTGAGCACGTCAAAACCGTGCTCGCTGACATCAAGAGCGTCGTCCCGGGCTACGATGCCGCGCAGGGCTATGAACTCGCCGGTTTCGCCTGGTTCCAAGGCTGGAACGACATGGTGGACAACGGCACATATCCAAATCGCGACAAGCCCGGCGGCTACGATGCCTACAGCACGGCCATGGCGCACTTCATCCGCGATGTGCGAAAGGACCTGAACACGCCCAAGCTGCCCTTCGTCATCGGCGTGATGGGTGTCGGCGGCCCCACCTCCGAGTATGGCCCCAACGAGCAGCGCTACAAAGCCACGCATCAGAACTTCCGCGATGCCATGGCCGCTCCTGCCGATTTGTCCGAGTTTAAAGGCAACGTCACCGCCATCCGCACCGAGAAGTATTGGGATCGAGAGTTGAAACTCGCCCGTGCCAAAGAGAACGAGGTCAAAGAGAAGGCCAAAAAGCGCGCCAAGGAACAAAAACTCAAACCCGCCGAGGAACGAGCTCTCGTGGAGAAAATGCGCGCCGAATCCCTCACCGAACGCGAGCGCCTTGTGCTCGAAAAAGGCGTCTCCAACGCCGAGTTCCACTACCTCGGTTCCGCCAAGATCCTCGGCGGCATCGGCAAAGGATTGGCCGAAGCGATGGCGGAACTCAACCAATTCAAAAAATGATCACGATGAACTTCACCACCTTCTGCCTCACATGTGCCGTCCTCTTCGCAGCGGCAAAAATTTCTCTGGCGGCAGGCAATGAGAAGTTGGCAGCCATGCCCGACTTCACCAAGGGCGATGTCATTCCCGCCAATGCTAAACACGACTGGAATCTCGGCGCCACGGGCCTGCGTGGTTGGATGTCTTGTGACAAGCTGGTGACAAGCGATGCGCGTCAGATCGCGATCACGAAGGTGGAAACAAAGTCGCCTGCGGATGGCATCATCGCGGTTGGGGATGTAATCCTCGGTGTCGGCGGCAAGGCGTTTTCAGTCGATCCGCGTATGGAACTGGGCCTAGCGCTAACGATAGCGGAGACGGAGGCTGTCGGTGGCAAATTGATACTCACACGTTGGCGAGCTGGCAAGACGGAGGAGGTCATGCTGAGGCTGCCAGTGCTCGGCAGCTACTCGCCCACGGCTCCGTTCGATTGCCCGAAGTCGAAGCGCATTCTCGAACAAGGCTGCCAAGCGCTCGCGGCTCGCATGGCTTCCCCGAGTTACCTCAAAGGGCCAAGCAGTGAGCCAATCACGCGGTCGCTCAATGCACTGGCTCTCCTGGCAAGCGGCAATGCTGCTTACCTGCCGCTAGTGAAGAAGGAGGCCGAATGGGCGGCTGGCTTTTCAGCCAACGATATGCAGACATGGCGCTACGGCTATGTGATGATGCTGCTGGCTGAGTATGTGATGGCGAGTGGCGATCCATCGGTCGTGCCGGGTCTGAGGCGGCTCGCGCTGGAGTCCGCGAATGGGCAGAGCGCCGTGGGCTCATGGGGACATGGGTTTGCGAGATCTGATGGTCGTCTCCGTGGCTACGGGATGATGAACTCGCCGGGCATACCGCTGACGATCGGTCTGGTGATGGCTCGCACCGCAGGCATCAAAGATCCTGCGATCGACCTCGCTATCGAACGCAGCGCACGATTGCTGCGCTTCTACATCGGCAAAGGGGCGATTCCGTATGGCGATCATCATCCTTGGATTGAGAACCACGACGACAATGGCAAGTGCGGCATGGCCTCGGTCTTGTTCAACCTTCTCGGTGAGCACCAAGGCACGGAGTTCCTTTCTCGCATGAGCCTCGCGTCCCACGGTCCCGAGCGTGATACCGGACACACGGGCAATTTCTTCAACATGCTGTGGGCGATGCCCGGTGTGGCGCACTCCGGCCCCCATGCCACGGGAGCGTGGATGAAGGAGTTTGGAGCCTGGTATTTCGATCTCGCCCGCCGTTCGGATGGCAGCTTTCTTCACCAAGGCCCGCCTGAACTCCGCAACGACAGCTACTCGGGCTGGGACAGCACTGGTGCCTATCTGCTGGCCTATGCCATGCCGTTGAAGAAGATTCACCTCACAGGGAAAATGCCCGCCGCAGTGTCGCAACTCGATGCTGCAGCCGCGCAGTCAATCATCCTCGATGGACGCGGCTGGACCAACAAAGACCGCAACAGCTTCTATGACGCGCTGAGCGACGAACAATTGGTCGAACGCCTGCGCAATTGGTCGCCCGTCGTGCGCGAGCGTGCCGCGATGGCTTTGGGGCGTCGCAAAACCGCGTCAGCAACTCCTTTGATCGAGATGCTGGCGTCTCCGAGCCTCGAAGCGCGTTACGGTGCGTGCCAGGCTTTGATTTTCTTGCGCGGACGGTCAGCGCCCGCTTTGGATGCTTTGCGCAAGACCTTGGACGCCTCCGACCTGTGGCTCCGCATCAAAGCCGCCGAGGCGCTCGCCGCCATCGGAGCACCTGCGATGAAAACCGTGCCGAGACTGCTCGAACTGCTGGCCCAGGTGGATGAGAAAAACGATCCGCGCGGCATGCAGCAGCGTTATCTGAGCTTTGCGCTGTTTGATCGCGACGGTATGCTCAGCCGCTCGCTCGATGGCGTGGATCGTCCCGCGCTCTACAAGGCCGTGCAGGCCGGGTTGAAGAATCAGGATGGTCGCGTCCGTGGCAGCATCGGTTCGGTTTACCGCCACCTCTCGTTCGAAGAAATCAAACCACTGTTGCCCGCCATCCAGGAGGCGGTGGTTCAGCCCGCGCCGAGTGGCGAGATGTTTGCAGACCAGATTCGCGTCGAGGGACTGCGCCTGCTGGCCCAGCACCACATCGAGGAAGGCATGAACGCGCTGGTGAAATACACACGCGATCAGAATCCTTGGTCCAGCCAAAAGAGGACACCTGAACTCATGAAGATCCTCCTCACCTACGGCACTCACGCCAAGGGGGTCATGCCGGAACTCGAGAATCTCGCCCACTACTTCGAGAAGGAGGAAAAGGACTTTCCTCCAAAGCTGATGATCGAGAAAGCCAACTCCGTGCGCGATACCATCCGCGCCATCGCGTCGAGCACCGACACACCACAGCTCATCAAACTTCAATAGCATGAGACACCTCATATTCGCCGCACTTCTCCTGGCTCCGCTGTCTGCTCGCAGCGCTGACACCGACACCAAAACCCTGCGCGTTTTCATCTTCGCGGGGCAGTCGAACATGGTGGGGACGCACTCGAAGGTGAAGGACATCCATCGGTTCCCTCCGTTTGCGGGGCTGGATCAGCCGCAGGCAAAGGTGTTGTTCTCCTACAAGCTCGGGCGTGAGAAAATGGAGACCTCCGATGGCTGGATTCCGATGCAGCCGACGCGGGATTACTTCGGGCCGGAGCTGAGTTTTGCCAAAAAGGTGTCGAAGAGCATCGATGCACCCATCGCGGTCATCAAGGTGGCCTCGGGGGGCACGACGCTCGGCAAGGACTGGAATCCGGACACGCCGGACGGCTTCAAACTTTACCCGCTGGCACTCGATCATGTGCGTGTCTCGCTCGCCGAACTGGACCGGAAGAAGATCGCGTATCGCATCGAGGGCTTCTTGTGGCATCAGGGGGAGAACGACATGTTCGACAAGGCCTTCAAACCGGCCTACGCGGCGAACTTGAAGAACTTCATCGCCTGCTGGCGTCGCGATTTGAAGTTGCCGAACCTGCGCTTCTACCTCGGCGAGCTTTGCACGAAGACGATCTGGGGCATGGACAACCGCGACAACATGCTCGCCATCCGCACGGCGCAAAAGGCCGTGGCAGAGGCGGACCCGATCGTGGACTACATCCCCACGTCGCACGATGCGGTGGAGATCGGCGGTGAGGCGGGGCTGCATTATCACTACGGCACTTTGGGCCAACTCGAACACGGTGTGAATCATGCGGACGCGTATCTGCGCACGCTCGGCATCGAAACCGGTCGCGAGAGGCCGCTCAAAGCCTGGCCGTATGCCAAAGGCAGCGCGGTGAAGCTCTTCATCCTCGCCGGACATCGTAACATGGAGGGCGAGCGTGCCTTCACTCAAGACCTCAAAGCGCTAGCCGGGCATGAGGCGCTGGCGCGTGACGATGACAAGATCGCCTTTAAATACAGCCTCGGCGGCGGCTTCAAGAAATCGAACGGCTGGGAACCGCTCGGTCCCGCCGGACCTTATGATACCTTCGGCCCCGAGCTCAGCTTTGGCCGGGTGCTGCAAGGCCAGGGCAACATCGCCATCGCCAAATTCACCCACAGCGGCTCGCAGATGAACGACTGGACCCCGCAGGGCACGAGCGCGAGGGACTGCCATCTCTATCCGGCATTCATCGCCTTCATCAGAGACTCCATCCGCGAGCTCGAAGCCAAAGGCCATCCCGTGGAGCTGGCGGGCATCGTGTATCATGTCGGCGAGAACGATCTGACCTTTGGTCCGTATCGAAAAGACGCCGCCATGTGGCTGCAAGCCACCGTCGCTCAGAGTCGCCTGGATTTGGCGCTACCGTCGCTGAAATGGCATGTCAGCCAGCAGACGCCTCCGGAGCACAAGACCCTCGACATCACTGCGAACCTCGCCGCCATCGCTGCGGCTGATCCAGCATTCATCCACATCAAAGCCTTCGATTTACCGCCGCAGCAAGAGAAGCTGGTCATCACCACAGCGGGCATCATCAAACTGGGCGAACTAATGGCTCAAAGCATCATGCAGCACCCATAGCTGAGACATCCGACCCTCATTCACGCCACTCCCATGAGATCATCCGTCATCCTCTGCCTCTACTGCCTCGTCAACGTGCCCGCATTCATGTCTGGGCATGCGCAGACGCGTGTGCCTCACCCAGCATGGACTGATCCTGAGATCGCGCTGCGTGAGGACACCGACTTTGCTGTTCAGGGCGAGTATGCAGGGGAAGGAATGGGCTTGCAGTTGGTGGCGCTCGGCGAGGGCAAGTTCGATGCCTGGCTGCTGGACGGTGGTCTTCCCGGCGCGGGATGGGAGCCTGGGAAAACCCGCCAGCAACTCAAAGGCGGCAGGCAAGGCGATGCTCTCGCGCTAACGGACGATGCTGGAAAAATCACCGCTCGAATCAAAAACAGCCAACTGCTCCTCACCGACGATGCAGGCGCGAAAAAGGAACTGAAACGCATTCAGCGCAGCAGTCCCTCTTTGGAGGCCAGACCGCCAGGAAACGCGATCATTCTGTTTGGCGGCTCATTCACTGACAAATGGGAGAACGCCAAAATGGAAAACGGCCACCTCACCGCCAATGGCTGCACCACCCTGTCGCGCTTTAAAAGCTACACACTGCACCTCGAATTCCGCACGCCCTACATGCCCAGCGCACGCGGTCAGCAGCGCGGCAACAGCGGCGTGTATCACAGCGGACGCTGGGAAACGCAGATCCTCGACTCCTTCGGTCTGGAAGGCCGGGACAACGAATGCGGCGGCATCTACTCCATCTCCAAGCCGAGGCTGAACATGTGCCTGCCTCCGCTCGTCTGGCAGACTTACGACGTCGAGTTCACTGCCGCGAAGTTTGATGAAGCCGGCAAACGCAGCACATGGCCGCGCATCACCGTGAAGCTCAACGGCGTGGTCGTGCATGAGAATCTCGAACTCGCGAAAGACTTCACCACCTCCGCCCCGATGAGCACCCCGCTCTCAACACCCGATGGACCGATCCATTTGCAAAATCACGGCAACCCCGTCGTCTTCCGCAACATCTGGATCGTGCCGGGTCAGTGAGATCAAGCTCCGTATTCTCTCCGCCCATGAACATCGTCTCCATCTTCAATGACGTCATCGGCCCCGTCATGCGTGGTCCTTCCAGCTCGCACTGCGCGGCGGCACTGCGCATTGGTCGGCTGGCACGGGATCTGATGGATGGTGAAATCACAGAAGTGCTTGTCGAGTTTGATCGCGCGGGATCGCTGCCGACGACGCATGAGAGCCAGGGCAGCGACATGGGGTTGTTTGGAGGCTTGTTGGGATGGGAGGCTGATGATGAGCGGCTGCCGGAGTCGGCGAAGGCGCTGGCGGAGGCCGGGATCAGGCTGCGCATCGAGACTGCCGATGTCGGTGATCCGCATCCGAACACCTATCGGCTCACATTGAAGAACTTGCGTGAAACGCACTCACTCATCGCTATTTCGACTGGTGGAGGAATGATGGAGGTGCTGAGTATCGACGGCGTGGAGCTGCACATGGATGGTGGGTATCATGAGACGCTGATTTGGGCACCCAAAGGCGCCGCAGCGCACTTCGATGCCGATGAGGTCATCATTCACGATTCAGGCGACAAGCAGCTCATTCAGGTCAAATCAGACAGATTCGTCGGATCAGACGAATCACTAACCACCAAGCGGCTCTCCCCCGTGCTTCCGGTGCCATTGCGAAAAAACCTGCGTGTGCCCTTCACAAGCTGCACCGAGTTGCTGAAGCACGACGGAACCCAAAACACAGCGCTGTGTCAGCTCGCCGTCGAATACGAGCGTGCTCGCGGCAGCTTCACCGAGCGCGAAGTCATCGACAAGATGATCGCCATCGTGCGCATCCTGCGCAAATCCGTCGCCAGCGGCATCGCGGGCACGAGTTACGAGGATCGCGTGCTGCATCATCAGAGCGGACGTTTTGCCGAGATGATGCACGCGGGGCGTTTGCTCGATGGTGGAGCCTTGAACCGCATCATCCTCTACGTCACGGCCATCATGGAAGTGAAGAGCAGCATGGGCGTGATCGTCGCCGCGCCGACGGCGGGCGCGTGCGCTGCTTTGCCCGGAGCCGTCATCGCCATGGCCGAGTCGATGAATCAAAGCGAGGAAGACATGGCCAGAGCGATGCTCGCCGCCGGATTGATCGGTGTTTTCATCGCCACACGCTGGACCTTTGCGGCGGAAGTGGGCGGTTGTCAGGCTGAGGGCGGCTCTGCGGCCAGCATGGCGGCGGCGGCACTCGTCACACTCGCAGGTGGAACAAGAGATCAGGCCATCGCAGCGGCCTCGATGGCGTTTCAGAGTATGTTGGGGCTGATTTGCGATCCCATCGCGAACCGTGTCGAAGCACCCTGCCTCGGCAAGAACGTCATGGCGGCCAGCAATGCGCTTTCGTGCGCAAACATGGCGCTGGCTGGTTATGATCCGCTGATCCCACTGGATGAAGTTATCGACGCGGCGAAGCACGTCTCCACCACGATGCCGAGGGAGCACCGCTGCACCTCACTGGGCGGTTTGGCGATCACGCCGACGTCGCTGGAGATCGAGCGGAAGCTTGCATCTTTGAAAGGCAAAGGCTGCGGTAGTTGTCACTGCTAAGTCCGAAAGAATCACGCCTCACTCCCCTTCTAATCCCACCATGAAACGCCGCTCCTTCATCTCAACGTCCGCCGCCACTACCTTTTGTTTCCAGTTTGTCCCCGCGCATGTCGTGCGTGCACAGGGTGCTGCTCAGACGCCTGCGAACAAGCTGCGCATCGCGGCGATCGGGGTGGGTGGGCGTGGCGCGGCAGATTTGGGCGACATGGCGGGCGAGGACATCGTGGCGCTGTGTGATGTGGATGAAAAACGTGCGGCGGGCAGCTTCGAGAAGTTCCCGAAGGCGCGGAGGTTCACCGATTTCCGCAAGATGTTCGACGCGATGAACAACGAGATCGATGCCGTGCTGGTGGCCACGCCGGATCACACGCATGCGGTCGCCGTGATGGCCGCGCTTGGGCATGGGAAGCATGTGTATTGTGAGAAGCCACTGGCTCACACCGTGGCGGAGGTGAGGGCGATGCGGAAGGCGGCGCTGGAGAAGAAGGTGATCACGCAGGTGGGCAATCAGGGGCATTCGTCGGACAGCATCCGGGTCTTCGTCGAAATGGTGCAGTCGGGAGCCATCGGCAATGTGTCGGAGATTCACGCGGGCTGCGATGCCTTCCGGGATGTGTATTGTCAGATCGGCAAGCAGCAGGCGATTCAAACGGAGAAGCACGATGTGCCGCAGGGACTCGACTGGGATCTGTGGCAGGGGCCGCTGAAGACGCAGGCGTTTCATCCGGCGTATGTGCCGTTTAGCTGGCGCGGCTTTTCGGCGTATGGTAGCGGCTGTATCGGCGATTGGATTTGCCATGTCGTCGATCCGTCGTTCTGGGCGCTCGATTTGGGCATGCCGACGGCGATCACAGCGGAGACGAAAGACTACGATCCGGTGAAGCACGCGGCGTTTTATCCGAAGGGCACGCGGATCACGTATGAGTTCCCCTCAAAGGGCGCACGCGGGCCGGTAAAGCTCATCTGGCATGATGGAGAGTTCGGCATCCCGCAGCCTGAGGAACTAACGAAGGACAATCGCAAAGTCGTCGGCATCGGCGCGGTGGTGATCGGCGACAAAGGCAAGATCATGCACGGCTCACATGGCGCAGGAGGCGTGCGCCTGATCCCGGAAACGAGCATGAAGGACTTTAAGGCTCCGGAGAAGACGCTCACTCGTGTGCCGAAGGGCAATCATCAGCACGACTGGCTCAATGCGATCCGCGAGGGCCGTCCTGCAGGCTCCAGCTTTGAATACGGCGGCTCCTTGAGCGAGATCGGCCTGCTCGGCATGATCGCCGTGCGCCGCAGCGGCACCCGCCTGGAGTGGGACAACGCCGCGATGAAATTCACCAACGATGCCGAGGCGACCGCACTGCTGACGCCGGAGTATCGCGAAGGATGGAGTCTATAATTGTCACTTTGCCTTGGTCTCAAACGACCCAGCCAAGGCAGTGTTGCTATCACAACGTAAGTAGTCGGCGCCTTGATAAGGCCGGGCTGCAGCTCGACTTCATGACCATCATCGGCATACCGGCCGCCGAGCGCTGGGACGTCGCATGGCTCGCGGCTATGCCTGGAGTTCCTGACGCGGTATCTACAACCCATGTCTCATGCGTTGGTCTTGTGTAGCCCATTTCCGATCAGCCAGAAGAGTGGCATGTCATTTTACTTGCCTTGTTGCGGGAAAAATCTCGACACTATCATGCGAGCAAGATAAAAAGTTGTTATGCGTCCCATCAAACACCTCTCGTTGCCTGGCTATGGCTTTGCCAAGAATCTTGATCCTGAACGCCGCAAAATGCTCTCAGAATGGGGTGAGTTTCTCGCCTTTGAGGCTGGCGAGATCATCATCGTTGAAGGTCAGCACCACGACTCGCTTTACCTGGTGCTGGAGGGCAAGCTGGCACCCTCTCGCATCATCAATGAGCATAGCACGATGCCGATGAGAGCCATCAAGCGTGGAGGTGTCTTCGGGGAAATCAATCTCTTCGATCCTTCCGGCGCACGCGCGACCGTGAAAGCGCTGACCGACGGTGAGGTTTGGAGAATCAACCGCGAGAAACTCTTCCCGTGGCTGGAGAGCGACCATATCATTTGCCGGGAAGTGCTGATGTGGCTGTGCCTGAAATTTGCCAGACGAGCGCGCAGAGCTGACGATCGCTACGCGGACACCAAAGCAGAGTTGGATAACGTCGTCGGTGATGACGCTGAAGACGATGGAGACAACGACGTGTAAGTCACATCGCGTCACACAATTTGGCAGGGCGGATTTCAGCGTTCTCGTCGCTAGCTCTCCCATGCCTGATGCTGAGCAAAACAGCCTGACTGACGAGGCGCGGCAGGAAGGCAGCATCGATGTCTGGTGGGGCAGTAAACGCCATGGGGCACTCATGCTCGCGCATCTGCTGGGAAAAACCGAGACGTGGCGGCGCTGCCCGCTGCGTGTGCTACGGCTCGTACAAGAGGTGTCTAGTGTGGAGCCGACACAGAAAGGCCTAACCACCATGCTAGAGTCAGCACGCATCCGCGCGGAGGCGCAGATCGTCATCGGAAGTGAAGATGACTCGGCTCTCATCCGCGAGCATTCCTCAGATGCCGCCATGGCCTTCATCGGATTTGATCCGCCAGATAAGGGACAAGGAAGTGACTTCATCAAGCACATGACAGCCCTGACGGAAAATTTGCGCCGGGTGGTACTGGTTTCCACCCATGAGCCTGATGTGAAGCGCGAAGCCTGATCTTGAGTCGTCCTTGCCTCCGGCCTTTTACTGCGTTCTTCTCTCCCAACGTTCTTTGTCATGACAGTCACTTATTCCAAACTCACCCAATTGGCAGGCGCGCTCACATTGCTCGCCTCCTGCACCACCCAGCCATGGCCTGCAGCGGAGAAGCTCAGCTCCGAGCCGGGACGCCCAGCCTGGAACATGGCTGTAGCTCAGAAGGCCGCCGAGACCGCCGCCAGTCAGCAGCAAAACACTGCCGCCCTCGCCGCTTGGATGCGCACTGCGCAGGAGGCCGCGCTGCTCATCGAAGACAAAACCACCTGCGGTGACGGCACCATCTCGCGCATCAAAGTGACACGCATTTATCAGCACGCGCTCGGCCAAGTGCTCGCCCTTTTGCAGCGTGAAACGCGCCCTGGCGGCACGCGCCAGATCACTGGGGATCAGGGCCGCTGGCAGCTCGATGCGCCTCCGCTCATCAGCTTCAGCCCACTGCCCGCGCTACGAGAATACAGCACCCTGCGTATCGGCCTCCCTCTGGCGGCCACCACCTCCAGCCGCGCCACGGCTCCCGGTGTGAGCACCGCCATCCTCTACTTTGACAGACCCTCCACCAGCAGCACGAAAGGCCGCGCCACACTGCGGCTACTGCCAGCCATGGGCCAGGCCGCTGCTCGGCTCCATCCCGCCGGGCCGGAGATCCCGCTGCGTGAACCCGCTCGCCCATGATTACAACGCCTGCATGAGTTTTGATCTTTGGGTGACACTCATCACGCTCTTCGGAGCTGTGATCCTCTTTGCCACGGAAAAACTACCCGTGGACATCGTCGCGCTACTGGCCACCGCCGTGCTCCTCATCACTGGCGTGGTCACCGTGGATGAAGGCATCGCGGGCTTCTCCAATCCTGCCGTCATCACCGTCGGCTGCATGTTTGTCCTCAGCTCCGCCTTGCAGAGGACGGGCGCGCTCGATGCACTCGGCCGCCTCCTTTCCAAAAATGGCGGCAGCAGCGCAGGCACACTCTGCCTGCTCGTCATGCTCTGCGTGGCCCCCGTCTCCGCTTTCGTCAATAACACCGCTGCCGTCGCCGTCTTCCTTCCGCTCGTCATCGCTGCCGCCGCCGCAAAAAAAGTCTCCGCTTCCCGCGTGCTAATCCCGCTGAGCTACGCCTCCCAGTTCGGCGGCGTCTGCACCCTGATTGGCACCTCCACGAATCTGCTCGTCAATTCCATCGCCGAAAAGTCCGGCGTCGGCAGTTTCAGCATGTTTGAGTTTGCCCCGCTCGGCCTTGTGCTCACACTCGTTGGTGGTGTCTTTCTTCTGCTCTTTGGGCGCTGGCTGCTGCCATCACGCCGCGCCACGCAACTGACGGATGTTTATCAACTCGGCGAATACGTCACTGAGCTGCGCGTCATGCAAGACTCACCGCTCATCGGCCAGCAAATCGGCAAGACACCGCTGTCCCAGGAACATGACGTCACCGTACTCGAAATCCGCCGCGCCACGCACACCATCATGGCAGCCGTCGGTGAGACCGTGCTCGCGCATGATCTCCTGCTCGTCCGTGCCCGACCTGACAAACTCCTCGCCGTCACCACCGCGCTGAAACTGGAGATCGAGCCCGAATTCAAACTGCGTGACGAGACCATGCGATCCACTGACGTGAACCTCTGCGAGACCATTGTGCCACCCGGATCACCCTTTATCGGGCGCACCCTCGCCGAACTGCGCTTCGGTCAAAAGACCGGCGTCATCGCCCTGGCCGTCCAGCGAACCGGTCATGTGCTGCGTGAAAAGCTCGCCACTATCCGCCTGCGCATTGGCGATGCGCTGCTTCTACTCGGAGACTCCACCGGCATCGACCGCGTGCGTGCGGAGGACGGCCTGATCGTCCTCAATGAAATGGAAACGCCCGTCCGCCAGCGTGGCAAAGCTCCGCTGGCTCTTGCCGTGCTCGCGCTCGCCGTCGTGCTCGCCGCGCTAAAAGTCCTGCCCATCCTCGTCGGCGCTCTCGCAGGTGTGCTCATCCTCATCGTCGCCCGCTGCCTGCGCCCCGAGCAGGCGTACGGTGCCGTGGACTGGCGTGTGCTCATCATGCTCGCTGGCATCCTGCCGCTCGGTATCGCCATGCAGAAAACTGGTGCCGCCCAGGCCGTCACCGACATGGCCCTCCGTATCGCCGGAAGCGATGACCCCATCGCTCTACTCGCCGCCATTTATCTCGTCACCGCCATCCTCACCGAGTGCATGAGCAACAACGGTGCTGCCGTCCTCATCGCCCCCATCGCCATCGCCACCGCGCAGAGCGTGGGCCTAGACCCAAAGCCCTTCCTCGTCGCCGTCACCTTCGCCGCCAGCACCAGCTTTGCCACCCCTGTGGGCTATCAAACCAACACGATGGTGTACAATGCCGGCGGCTACAAATTCAGCGACTTTCTCAGAGTCGGCGTGCCTTTGAACCTCATCTTCTGGGGCATCGCCGTCTATTTCATCCCCATCTTCTGGCCATTGCGTCCGGCAGGGTGAAGCCCATCAGAATTCACCACAGGCAACCCACCATCAAGACACCGGCTTGATCTCAAACGCTTCCATCCAAGGCAACGTGATCTGTGGCGGCATGCCGCCGAAGGGCTGGTAGGCGGGAAGCTGAACGATGCTCATGCTGTGCGGCTGGCTGGCGATGAAGAACATCGCGTCGGCGCAGTCGGCACAGGTGATCATCGCTTCCTTGTGCTTGGCCGAGGGCTGCACGGGGCGCTTTTTGACGAGCGGTGTGTCCGCCTCGCCGGGGGCGTATTCGGAGACGACGATGCCGTGCGCGTTGAGCTGCATGCGGGCGGTGAAAAGCATGCCGTGAACGGCCCACTTGCTCGCGGTGTAAGGCACGCCGGCAAACGAATCGTAGCCATGGCCGGCTGTGGACGAGACGACAACGATCTTCCCGCCTCCATTCGCCGCCATCGGCTTGGCGACAGCCTGAATCATATTCGCGACGCCGATGACGTTGATCTCCATGACCTTGCGCCAGCTCTCCTCGCTGGCGATTCGCGATGGGTCGGCATGAGCCATGAAACGGTCCGGCGTGTTGATGCCTGCGGTGTGGATGAGCGCGTGTGGCGTGCCGGTTTTGAGCACTGTCTCCATCGCTGACATCACGCTGACTCCGTCCGCCACATCGCAGACGACGGGGATGATGTTTGGCGAAAGCGCGGCGCTTTCCTGGAGCGACTCCAGCGTGCGTCCGAACACAAACGTCTTCGCGCCAGCCTCAGCGAAACGCTTTGCTGCCGCTTGTCCCATGCCGCCGCCACCGCCGGTGACGATCACGATTTTATCTGTCCAGTTTTGATCCATCCGCCGATGCTAACGAGCCTGCACGATGCGTCGAGTCTCCGCTTGGCAAAAATCCAGGAGCAAAACCGCCAAAGCGTCCAAGACGTCCGCTAAAATCTCCGCTTGGTAAGAGTTTCATGAGCAAATCAGTCACCATCCTCGGCGCGGGCGTCATCGGCCTCAGCACGGCGCTGTATTGCGCGCGTCGCGGCATGAAGGTCACGGTGATCGAGAAAAAGCCGCGTCAGCGCGATGGCTGCTCGTTTGGCAACGCGGGCATGATCGTGCCGAGTCACTTCATCCCACTCGCCGCACCCGGCATGGTCGCTTTGGGCCTGAAATGGATGTGGAACCCGGAATCGCCGTTCTACATCCAACCGCGGCTCGATGCCGATTTAATGAGCTGGGGGCTGCATTTCTGGAAAGCGGCCACGAAGGCGCGTGTCGAGGCCGCCGCGCCTGTTTTGCGTGATTTGAGCCTGCTGAGCCGCCAGTGCTTCGACGAGATCGGACTTGATTCAGGCCTTGTGAAAAAAGGACTGCTCATGCTGTGCAAAAAACAGCAGACGCTCGATGAAGAGGCGCACATTGCCGCCAGGGCCCATCAACTCGGCATTCCCGCCGAAGTGCTCGACGCGAAACAAACGGCCGCGCTCGATCCGGCGGTGACGATGGATGTGTGCGGCAGTGTCTATTTTCCGAAGGACTGTCATCTCTCACCTGGGCGCTTCATCGCGGCGCTGGAGGCTGAACTAGAGCGCCTGGATGTCGAATTGCTGTGGGAAACGGAGGTGCGAGGATTTGAAGTAGAGAGCGGAACTCTGAAAGCCGTCCAGACGTCAAGAGGTCAAGTCGAGGGTCAAGAAGTGGTGCTGTGCAGCGGTGTTTGGTCCGCAGAGATGGCGAAGGAACTCGATCTTAAGCTGCCAATGCAGGCGGGCAAAGGCTACAGCCTCACGCTGGCGAATCCGAAGCAGCTTCCCGAATTATGCAGCATCTGTACCGAAGCACGACTCGCCGTGACGCCGATGGAGGGCGCGTTGCGCGTCGGCGGCACGATGGAGATGGCCGGCACGGATGAATCAATCACGCTGCGCCGCGTGCGCGGCATCACGCGGGCTTTTCCCGATTACTTCCCCGCCTTCTCCGAAAGCGACTTCGCCGAAGTAAATCCCTGGAGCGGCCTGCGCCCCGTCTCGCCGGACGGCATGCCCTACATCGGCCGCACGCAGCGCTGGAAAAACCTCACCGTGGCCACCGGTCACGCCATGATGGGCCTGAGCCTTGCGCCCGCGACAGGCCGGATCGTCGCTGATGTGCTCAGCGGTGAGACGTCGCCCGTGGCGCTCAATTTGATGTCGCCCGATCGTTTTGCATGAAAACCATACCTCTACTTTTTCTCGCTTCTTCTACGGCAGCACTCGCTTTGGACCGACCGAAGCTGCAAATCCTCAACGCAGGCGACAAGGCGGTGGAAGTCTTTTGGTTGGCTCCAGATGGAAAGCGTGTGCCCAATGGCAAAATCGAACCGGGCAAGGACAGCATCATCGGCACATCGCTAGGTCATCGGTTTGTCATCGTGGATGAGACGAAAGAGACAGAAGTCGTGAGCCAGGTGCCAGTGCAGACTTTCCGCCACGATCCGGCGGCGAAGGATGGCGTTCCCACCTTTTACTCCCAAGTCGTCCACGCCAGCGGCTACCCGATCTGTGGTTCGGCAAAAGTCAGTCCGTATGCGCTGAAGGAGGCGGCTTACCTCGCCGATCTCATGCTGGCAAAGAGGCCGGACGTGCGGGAGGCGATGATCGCCAGTGGATCGCGGCTGTGCATCCTGGCGCATGATGAGTGCACGACCGATCAGCCTGAGTGGGCATGGCTGGAGAAGGTGCCGGTGCCGGGCTTCGCGAGCCTGCCGATCAAAGACTACCGCGATGCCCGTGCTCGTGGCATGGGCGGCAGTGCCACGGACCCTTTTTGCTCATGCGCGGAGGAAAATCTGCTGGCCTACGAAGGCGATCCTTACTCGACTGAGTGCATCTTCATCCATGAGTTCGCCCACAACATTCATCTGCGCGGCCTGACGAATGTGGACGCCACTTTTGACCAGCGTGTGAAGGCATCCTATGAGGCCGCTATGAAGGCTGGCCTGTGGAAGGGCAAATACGCCAGCGTGAATCATCACGAATACTTCGCCGAGGGGGTGCAGTCATGGTTCGATAACAACAGAGAGAACGATCACGACCACAATCATGTAAACACACGCGCCGAGTTGCTGGCGTATGACCACGGTCTTGCCGCGCTCTGCCGCGAGGTCTTCGGAGACACCGAGCTGAAATACACAAAGCCAACGACGCGGCTCACCGGACATCTCGAAGGCTATGATCCGGCCCAAGCGCCGAAGTTTGAATGGCCGGAGCGGCTCAAGAAGGCCAAAGCCGCCATCCGTGAGGCAGCTCAAAAACGCTCTGATGACGCGACGAGCACGAAATCGCATGAAGAACGAATGATTGAAGGCTGGAAGGTGCATGTGAGCACGAAGGTCGATACGGCCGAGCTCGCCAAGGCACTGCCGCTTCTCCAGTCTCAGCTTGATGAGATTATCCGCGTCGTTCCGGCGAAGGCGGTGGCGGAATTGCAAAAGGTGCCGCTGTGGATTAATCCAGAGTATCCCGGAGTGAAACCGCGTGCCGAGTTTCATCCCGATGCAGGCTGGCTGCGCGAGAATGGTCGAGATCCAGTGATGGCAAAGGCCGTCGAGTTCACCAACGTGCGCATCTTTGAGGAAGAAACTCGCCGTATGCCGAACTTCGCGCTGCATGAGCTGGCGCATGCTTACCACAACCGCACGGTGCGCATGAGCTTTGGCAATCTGGAGATCAAAGCGGCTTACGAGAAGGCCAGGGCGAGTGGCAAGTATGACCGAGTCGAACGCAAGGACAGCGAGGGTCGCAGCCGCATGGATCGTGCTTATGCGATGACCGCGCCGCAGGAATACTTCGCCGAATGCACGGAGGCCTACTTCAGCCGCAACGATTTCTTCCCCTTCACTCGCAACGAATTGAAGCGGCACGATCCAGAGATGTTCGCGCTGCTGGTGAAGCTTTGGGGAATCGAGTGATAAGGCCGGATGCGGGCGGCGTTCAGGCAGGGCCATGCGTTGTCTCACTTTGCTGCTTTCGTCATTCGTCCTTTTGAAATCGTCATTCGCCGCGAGGCCAAATGTCATTCTCATCATGGCCGATGATTTCGGCTACGAATGCGTCGGCGCGAATGGCGGTGAGTCCTACAAGACGCCGGCCCTCGACAAGCTGGCCGCCGATGGAATGCGTTTCGAGCAATGTCATGTGCAGCCGCTCTGCACGCCCACGCGAGTGCAGCTCATGACGGGGCGCTACAACGTGCGGAACTACATCAACTTCGGCACGCTGCTGCGCACGGAGACCACCTTTGGGCAGCTCTTTAAAAGCGTGGGCTACAAGACCGGCATCTGTGGCAAGTGGCAGCTCGGGAATGAGGTGGATTCGCCCCAGCATTTCGGCTTTGAAGAGTCCTGCCTGTGGCAGCAGACACGCCGCCCACCGCGCTACACAAATCCCGGCCTGGAATACAACGGCGCGGAGAAGGATTTCACGAAGGGTGAGTATGGCCCCGACTTGGTCAACGACTTCGCCATCGACTTTGTAACGAGGCACAAGGCCGAGCCCTTCTTCCTCTACTACCCGATGATCCTCACGCATGATCCCTTCCAGCCAACGCCAGACAGTGTGGAGTATGACCGCACGATCAGCAGCGAGTCGAAACTGCGCGATGACAAGCACTTCGCCGCCATGGTGACCTACATGGACAAGCTCATCGGCAAGCTCGTCACCAAGCTCGATGAACTCAGCCTGCGGGAGAACACGCTTATTCTCTTCGTTGGCGACAACGGCACCTCCAGCAAGATGAGCAGCCGGTTTAAAGGGGCCGAATTTCAGGGTGGCAAAGGCAAGACCACACATCGCGGCACGCATGTGCCGATGATCGTGAGCTGGCCTTCGGTGATCAAAGAAAGCCGAGTGAGCAGCGACCTCATCAGCAGCACCGATTTCTTTCCCACGATCTGTCAGGCAGCAGGTATCGAAGTGCCCGCAAAGGTGGATGGAGTGAGCTTCCTGCCTCAGCTCAAAGGCGAACCTGGAACGCCGCGCGAGTGGCTCTACATGTGGTATTCGCCGAGACAGTCGAAGGACATGAAAGTCAGCGAATGTGTCTTCACTCAAACGCACAAGCTCTACCGTGATGGTGGCTTCTTTGATCTGAAAACTGATCCTGAAGAAAAGACACCGCTATCAGCCGAAACGCCTGTCGCGATGAAGTTGAAGCAGGGCCTGGACCAGTTCCAAAACGCCCGCCCCGAGGAGCTGGATCAAGCCTTCCAACAATCGGGCAAGGGCAAGGTGCCAGGCAAAAAGAAGAAGGGGAAGAAATAGACATCAAGATGTCGGCGTGGGCGGCGTTTCCGCCCACCACCATGTTTCGTGCCCTTTGCATTCTTTCTGCCCTCTGCTCTCCGCTGTTCGCCGCCGAGACGCCCAACATTCTCTTCGCCATCGCCGATGACTGGGGAGCTCATGCCGGTGTTTACGGCACGCCGTGGGTGAAGACACCCGCGTTTGACCGAATCGCGAAGGAAGGTGCGCTATTCACCCGCGCCTACACACCCGTGGCGAAGTGCGCGCCATCGCGTGCCATCGTGCTCACTGGCCGTCATGCCTGGCAAAATGAAGAGGCTGGCAATCACATGGCCTTCTTCCCCGCGAAGCTCAAAAGCTGGCCTGAAGTGCTCACGGACAAAGGCTGGCACATGGGCATCACCGGCAAGGGTTGGGGCCCGGGCATCGCGAATGACGCCAATGGCAAGCCAAGAGCGATCACCGGCAAGCCCTTCAACAAACATAAAGCCAAACCACCGGCCTCTGGCATGACAAACAATGACTATGCGGCGAACTTCACCGACTTCCTCGACGCCGCGCCGAAGGACGGCCCGTGGTGCTTCTGGTATGGCAGCCTGGAGCCACATCGCGGCTATGAATTCAAATCCGGCGTGACCAAGGGCGGCAAAAAGCTCTCCGACATCGCAAAGGTTCCCGATTACTGGCCCGATGACGAGATCGTGCGCCACGACATGCTCGACTACGCATTCGAGGTCGAACACACGGACAACCACCTTGCCCGCATGATCGCCGAGCTCGAAAAACGCGGCCAGCTCGACAACACACTCATCATCGTCACCGCCGATCACGGCATGCCATTCCCGCGCTGCAAAGGCTATGCTTATGAAGACAGCAATCATGTGCCGCTCGCCATTCGCTTCCCCGGCGGTTTGAAGAAACCGGGCCGCGTGGTGGATGACTTCGTCAACTTCACCGACATCGCCGCCACCATCCTCGACTACGCGGGCATCGCGGAAAAGGACAGCGGCATGATGGCGATCACCGGCAAGACCTGGCGGCCCATTTTGGAAAGCGAGAAAAGCGGACGCGTCATCGCCGAGCGCGATCACACACTCATCGGCAAGGAACGCACCGACGTTGGCCGCCCGCACGACTGGGGCTATCCCATCCGCGCCATCGTTACTGCCGAGCACCTCTATTTGAAAAACTACGAGCCCACACGCTGGCCTGCGGGCAACCCAGAGACCGGCTACCTCGACACCGATGGCGGCCCCACGAAGTCGCTCATCCTCGACATGGGCCGCAAGGAGCGCACGAACAAATTCTGGCAGCTCAATTTTGGCATGAGACCGGCCGAAGAACTCTACGACCTCACCGTCGATGCCGGTTGCGCGCGCAATCTGGCGGGCGAGTCCGTCCATGCAGAGCGAGTGAATCAACTGCGTGAACGCATGGAATCTGAACTCAAAGTGCAGAATGACCCGCGCATGGCAGGCAATGGCAAAATCTTCGACGAATACCCCGCCACCAATGGAGCAGGCTTTTATGAGAAGTTCATGCGCGGCGAGAAAATGAACGCCGGCTGGGTCACGCCCACCGATTTTGAAAAAGAACCCATTCAACAACCATGAAATCCCTTCTCACTCTCATCTCATCATTCGCCATTCTTGTTTCGTCACTCTCGGCGCAGCCGAACATGATCCTCTTTCTCGCGGATGATCTCGGGTATGGCGACCTCGGCTGCTTCGGGCATCCGATCATTAAGTCGCCGAACTTGGATGCCTTCGCAAAGCAGGGTGTGCGTTTGACGCAGTGCTACTCGGGTAGCGCTGTATGCAGTCCCTCGCGCTCGGCTTTGCTCACGGGCCGCACGCCGCATCGCAACGGCGTTTACACCTGGATCACAGAAGGCGCGGAGGTGCATCTGCGCACGAGTGAAATTACCCTGCCTGAGCTGCTAAAAGGCGCGGGCTACACCACCTGCCACAGCGGCAAGTGGCACCTCAATGGCCTCTTTAACAACCCTGCGCAGCCACAGCCGAACGATCACGGCTACGACTGGTGGATGGCCACGCAGAACAACGCGGGGCCATCGCATGAGAACCCGAACAACTTCGCCCGCAACGGCCAGCCCGTCGGCCAGATGCAGGGCTACTCCGCACCACTCGTTGTTGGCGAGGCCATCACATGGCTCAAAGAAAAGCGTGATGCCACGAAGCCCTTCTTCCTCGCCGTGTGGACACATGAGCCGCACTACCCGATCAAGTCCGACCCCAAGTTCAAAGCGCTCTACCCCGACCTCAGCGATGACATCCAGCGTGAGCATCACGCCAACGTCACGCAGATGGACCACGCCTTCGGGATGCTCATGAAGTCGCTTGATGAGCAAAAGCTCACCGACAGCACTTTCGTCTTTTTTACCTCCGACAACGGCCCCGAAGGTGATGGCATCAAATCTCCAGGC